>Ga0265298_10000181_pt1 | contig 94765 bp, 52 predicted proteins | sample AusTroGonzalo_MG_3_FD_193486 | JGI IMG/M metagenome (GOLD analysis project Ga0265298, IMG submission 193486) | Bovine rumen microbial communities from tropical cattle in Woodstock, Queensland, Australia - Gonzalo_01 | ecosystem: Host-associated > Mammals > Digestive system > Stomach > Rumen ...
CCGTCGTGCGCGGCCTTGCACGCGAACTGGATCGCGCCGTTCACGCGGAACATGTAGCCGGTCTGGAGCGGGATGTTGCGCGCGCGGCAGACGTCCGAGACGTACTTGAAGCCGTCCTTCGTGAAGCCGAGCGGCTTGTCCATGTGCATCGGGATGCCGGCTTCGGCGCACTGCTTCGCCACGTCCACCAGCTCCTGGTTGGAGACTTCGATCACCACCAGGTCGGGCTTGACTTCGTTCAGCACCTGCTCGGGCGTGAACTTCGGGTACTTCTCGTAGAGCTTGAGGTTCGGCTCCGCCATTCGCATCACCTTCGAGGCGGAGTTGTCCACAACGCCCACGATCTCGTAGAGGTCCGGCAGCAGCCTGAGCCCGTCGAACTTGCCCTGCGCGTGGTTGTGCGTGACGCCCCACAGGACCACCCGCACCTTGCGCCTGCCGATGGGCTTCCACTCCGGCCCCGTCAGCGCGGGATCCGTCCCCACGCACCCTGCCACGGCCATCGCCGCCAAAAGCCCTGCAATGATCTTCTTCATTTCACCTGTCCCTTCTTTTGTCCGGGTAGGCCGATGTCCTCCACCGGAATGCGCGGAAAGTTAGGCTTGAGCGCCTTGAAGAGCGGCGAGTCCTGCACCGCGAGCGGATTCTCCTTGGCCAGCATCTCTAGCTCCGGATTCGACACGAACGTGACGCGGTCCCGCTCCGCCGGATCGCTCTGCGGGAGCCTTTGCGCCTCCTGCTTCGTGGTCTCGCCCACATGCACGTTGTTCACGCACGCGATGCGCTCCTTGAGGACCTTCATCGTGGGGGCGTTGATGCGGAAGAACTCCTTGCATGCGATCGAGACGTTGTTGCTGAACTCCGTGCCGATCGGGAGCTTGGGATCCTCCTCCATCACGTTCACAAGATGCGGGTAGGCTACCGACCACGGCGGACTCTGCCACTTCATGTACTGCAGCTTCTTGAGGAGGTCCCAGCCGTCCTTAGTTCCCTCGCCCGGACGCGCCCGCTTCAGCCCGCGAATGTCGAGATGCGCGGCGGAGGTCGAGTCTATGCAGATGTTGCTGCGCCACTTGTTGTCGCGTCCGCCGCCGCAGAACATCGCCCAGCCCGCCTTGTAGAAGATGTTGCCGTAGACGGTGTCCCCCGAGTCGCAGTCGTCGAGGTAGAGGCCCATCACCATCACCGACTCCTTGAGCGGCTCGTACTCCGGCTTGACGCCCTGCGAACGGCGCAGCTCCACGCCATCCGAGCCGAAGTGGTGGAAGTAGTTCCACCTGACGACGTTCCCCTGGCTTCCCCAATCGCGGCCCGTGTACATTCCGCCGCCGTCGGCCGACTCCATCATCGCGCACTCCACCTCGTTGAACTCGAACAGATGCTCGTTCCCGGAGTAGTTCACCGCGATGTAGGGCGTGTCATGGAAGTAGTTGTGGTCCACCACGTTCCCACACCCGCCGAACCTCAGGCATGGCCCGCCGATGCGCGCGAGGCGCGCGCAATGGTGAATCTCGTTGCCGGTCACGCGGTTGCCACTTTTCGTGAGCGTCTTGCGGTCGCCGCCCTGCACCTCGAGCCCCGCCCCGCCGATCTGCCATATCCTGCAGTTGCGGACCGTGGAGTCGCGCACGTCCTTGAGCTCCGCGCCGAGCTGCGACGAGTAGGATATCTGAAGTCCGTCGAGGACGATCCCCCTTGAGCCGCGCACGGACACCGCGCACTCGCCCACATACTTGAACTCAAGCCCCTTCAAGACGATGTTCTCCGCGCCGCGGATCGCGACGACGGGCGTCTTGCGCAACGCGAGCGCAACGTCGTCGAACCTGCCGTCCACGGGGATGAAGTAGAGGACGCACTCCTCGCGGTCCACGAACCATTCGCCCGGCTCGTCAAGCTCCTCCAGGAGGTTGTACACGTAGTAGCGCCGCTTCGCCTTGTGCCACTTCGCGTGGTTGCCGATCCCGTAGTGGTGGACGCCCTCGGTGGTTATCTCGCGCTTCTCCACGTCGATCTTCGCGACGCGCAGCGTCTCGCTCGCCCAGTCATGGCACCAGAAACCCTTCATGTACACGCCCTTCGAGACGTCCCACCTCGCAGGCTCGTCGCCCTCGTAGGTGAACACGCCTCCACGCTGGCCGACAGCCCATTCACCCTTCCGCCTGTCCACCGGGCTCACGCCGCGGTCCAGCACCTTCGGTATCGTGATCCACCCTTTGTTGGGCCAGCGCGCGATCGTGCAGTCCCTGCCGCCCGCAAAGAGCTCCATCTCCTTCCACTGGACGAACTGCGCCGGGAGCTTCTTGAGCTGCTTGACCCCCTTCTTCTTGAGGTCGCAGGAAAACACCTTGCCGCGCGCGGCGGGGCGGAGGCGCGCCAGCACGGCCTCGTCCGAGACAAGCGAGAAGTCCCCGGCGGCGAGGCGGATCGCGCCCGTGAAGCGCGCCCCCCTGGGGCCTGCGGACCACACCACCGGCGCCGAGGCCGAAGTCCCGCCGTCGGCCGCCTCGAGGGTGAACGCCTTGGCGTCGTCCGAGAGGTCGAAATCGCCGTTCAGCACCACCGTCGCGCCGTCAGACGGAAAAGAGCCCGCGGTCTTGAGCGCGCGCACCGCGGCGCGGGCGCGCTCCAGCGTCGCGAACGGCTTGTCCGAGGAGCCGGGGCCGGAGTCGTCTCCGCCCTGCGCGTCAACATAGAACGTCGTGGCCGCCGCAAGCGTCCCGGCCGCGATGATCGTCGCCGTGAAAAGGATTCTCTTCATCGATTCATGCCTCCATAGTCGCATTTATGGTTTCTAAGGCGTGCTCAGGCGTAAATCGGCCTTCAACGACCGATCGCAAGAAAACGCCATGACTCAATTTCTTTTAGAAGAATACAATGTGTATTATACCAAAATTTCAGCTGGCGAACTGAAACCCGAGGTTAAAAAATCTGATTTCGGGCTCTTGCCGAAATTACGGTAGTACGACGAGAACCAGGATTCTGCGTATTTCCCAACATCATACCTAATTGACAAGGCCCCCTAAGACTTGATACAATTTTACATATATGCGCATCTCTATTTTCCACCTCACCATTTTTGCTGCGTTTGCGGCTTTCGCAGACGACACAATGCCGTTCGTGAGGGCCGAGGGACTACTTGCCGGTGCATACCGGGACAATGTGGACATGATGTTTGTCTGCCTTGTGCTAGAGCGAGACGGAAACTTCAACTACGCCTTCATAAAGACTAACGACACAGCGGGTGTCCTCAAAGGCCTGCAGCCGCTCGTCGGGCGGTACGTATCGGTGTCGGGCCGCGAAAAGATACCAAACGCCCTGAACCGCGCCGTCACGAAGCGCCAAATCATGATTCCATCCCTTGACGACGTCAAAATCGTGTCCGGCAAGGACTGTAATCCGTTCGACGTACCGCAGCTCGGTAACGTGCCGCCTTCCTTTGACGAGCTGTTCGCGCCCACGCATCGCAAGGCCGCCGGCACGGTAACGGCCAGGTGGCAGAACAAGGTTATGCTGCGAACCGCCCACGGTGAGTCGCGCATCGCGGAACTCCGCGACGGAATAGACCTCCCCGCCATCGGCGAATCCGTCGAAGCCGCCGGAGTGCCGGTCACCGACCTCTACCGCATACACCTTGCCGAGTCGGTGTGGCGGAAGTCAAACATGCCTCCCGCGAAGCCGGAGAGCCCCGCCGCCGTTACGCTCGCCGATCTTTTCAAGAGCAAGGGCAGCGGCGGGTTCATCATGAACCCGAACTTCTTCGGGCATGTACTGACGGTAAACGGCGCGTTGCGGGAATTCGTGACGGACGAGAGGGGGGAGAGGCGTCTCCTTCTGGAAAACGGCGGGTTCACGATACAGGTCGACTGCTCAAACGCACCTGATGCGTCCAAGACGGAAATCGGCAGCCATGTCTGCGCGACGGGCGTCTGCGTGCTTGACTCTGACTTCTGGAGCCCGGCCATGCCCTTCCCAAAGAACAAAAGCCTGTTCCTTGTCGCACGCAGCGTCGACGACATCCGTGTCGTCAAGGGACCGGAGTGGTGGACGCCGGCCAAGTTCCTCATCGCCGCGAGCGTCATGGCCGGCATCATCGTGGCGATCCTCCTCTGGAACGCCGCGCTGCGCGCGCTCGTCGAGCGCAAAAGCCGCGAAGTCGTGAGCGCCCAAGCCCGAAAGCTAGAGTCAGAGCTGCGAATCGCCGAGCGAACGCGCCTCGCGGCGGATCTGCACGACTCGCTTTCGCAGAACCTTACCGTCATCGGCTACCAGGTCTCCACGGCGAGGAACACCCTCGGCGCCAAGGATCCCGCCACGACCGAATGCCTCGACACGGCTGCGAAGATGATCCGTTCATGCCGTACAGACCTTCGACGCTGCCTTTGGGACCTCAGGAACGATGTCCTCGACGAGACGGACTTCGCAGAGGCGATCCGCAAGACAGTCGCCCCCGTCGCGGAGGCGGCGCTGGTCGCCGTGCGGTTCGCAGGGCCTCGCTCGGCCATAAGCGACTCGACCGCGCACGGAGTCCTGAACGCAGTCCGCGAACTCGTCGCGAACGCCGTCCGTCACGGCAGGGCGACGAAGATTCGCATCGCGGGGGAAGTCCGGGCCGGGGCGCTCAGAGTTTCCGTGCGCGACAACGGTTGCGGATTCGACTTGGGGAGCCGCCCCGGACAGACCGAAGGTCACTTCGGACTCGATGGCATTGTGGAACGCGTCGAACGGCTAGGAGGGTCGTTCGAAATCAAGTCTTCTCCTGACAAGGGCACCTACGCCCGGATAGCCATTAAATGAAACAGCCTATTACAATCCTGATAGCCGACGACCACGCGCTCCTAAGGCGCGGGCTCGCCACCCTTCTCGGATTCGACAAGTCGCTTTCCGTCGTCGGCGACGCGAAGAACGGCGAGGAAGCGGTCAAGGCCGCGCTTGAGCTGAAGCCGGACGTCGTAGTGATGGACCTTTCGATGCCTGTCATGGACGGCGTGGAGGCGACGCGGCAGATACGCAAGGCGCTGCCCGACACGCACGTGCTCATACTTACGACCTACTCGACGTCCGTCGACGTGGCGCGGGCAATGGAGGCGGGGGCTTCGGGAGCGTTCGTGAAGGACGCAGAAGACGACCGGCTTGTAGAGGCCATCCGCAAGGTAGCGGCCGGAGAGACCGCCTTCTCGCCGGAGATCGAGGCGATGATCGAGAGCGCCCCCCACCCGCCGGAACTCACCGAGCGCCAGCAGGAAATACTCGAAGCGACAAGCAACGGCCTCTCAAGCGAGCAGATCGCCCATCGACTCGGCATCTCCGCCTATGCTGTGAACCAGCACCTCGACGCCATCCGCCGCAAGCTCAATGCCCAGAGTCGTACAGAAGCCGTGGCCATCGCCATTCGGAAGCAGATACTGAAGATATAGCCTTATTTCCCCCAGCCAGGGATTATTTCTCTACGGAAAGGAAGAGCCTCACGCGTTTCTTCTCGGTCGTCTTGCAGACCACTTCCTTCGGACCGTCACCGCCGCGCACGACGACAACGTCGAACGTGGTCTCGCCCACCTTGAAATCCTTGACCGCGATCTCGTTCACGACTTCCGGCAGGTACGGCTTGAACACGACCTCGCCTTCGCGGATAGCCGCGCCGAGAAAGTGGTAGTAGATGAGCGAGAGGTACGCCGTCGCGCTCCAGGTCTGGTGCGGACACGACATCCAGTCGCCGATCACAAGCTTCTGGCCGTCCCGTTTTTCCTGAAGCCCGCCGTACGCCTCGCCCGTTTCGGGATGGTAGACTTCGTAGAACTGGCCGTCCCGGTTGGCCTTTCCGGTAAGCGCGTGTAGTTCGGACTCAAACGCCACGTGGTCGCCCTTCTCGAACGCGGCACGTGCCCAGAATCCCTGCGCGTGCGGCCAGACGACGCCACTGTGACGTCCGAACCCGCCCGCCTTGCGGTAGCGCTCGAACGATGGCTCGACGCACGCGATGCCCTGCTCGGTCACCTTAGTGTTCGCGAGGACGAGCTTTGTCTGCCGCTCGTCGGCGATGCCAAAGAGGAGCGCGTAGGAAATGCCGAGCGCCTCCTGGTAGTCGCACTCGCCGGCGAGATAGTCGTACGTCCCCTTCTTTTCGTTCCAGAACGCCTTGTTGATCGCGACCTTGAGCGCCTCGGCCTTCTTGAGGGCCTCGGAGCCGTCCTTGCCCAACTTCTCGTTCAGCTTCGCGAGGATGAGGTACGCCTCGTAGTACACGCAGTTCGTCGAAAGCGCCTTCATCGGGATTCCAACACCCTTCTGGACGGCACGGCTGCGATTTTCCGGGACGTCCGCCCACTCCTCGATACCGCTGGACGCCGTCTTGGCGTAGGTGTCGGGATAGGCCGCCACGCCGTCGCCATAGACCGCGGGGCCACGGAAGAGGCCGTCCTTCGCGTCAAACTCCTCGCGCGCGTACTTCGCAAGGGAGTTTTCGATCGCGCTCTGGGCAATCTTCACGAAATCCTGATCGCCGGAAACGAGAATGTACTGGTAGGCGCCGATCGCCCAGATGATGGCGTCCCAATACTGGCCGGTGATGATGTACCCGTCGTCCTCTGCCTTCTCCACCACGGACATCAGCGTGTTCCGCGAGACTTCCCGGTCAAGAAGCGCAAAGGCGTTCCAGACGTTGATCGCGGCGTCGCGCGTCCAGGGCGTATCGTAGACCTCGCCGGCCATGATGCAGCGGACCGGCTCCGTAAGCGCACCGTCCTGGAACATGTGGACGTTCCGCAACGCGTCGTTGAGGGCCACTTCGTAGGCGCGCGTCAGCACATCGTTGTCGCACGTGAAACGAATGTACTGCGCGATTTTTGCGATGAAGGCGAGCTTCTGGCGTTCGGAGGTGGCCTCGAAGTCCTCAACCTTATCGACGACAACCCAGTTGACGCCGTCGTTCGACCCGAGGAGCCGCCAAGCGCGTGGATCCCGATCCTCATCATCGTTGGCGGTGTACCACCTGTATCCCGAGAGTTTCGTCGGCTCGGCGAACGTGAACTGAAGCCACACCGCCGAGCGGCGCGCCGCATTTCCGCCTGCACTGGCCCTGAAGTCGAGCCACTTTGTGTCAAGATTTCCATCTACGGCACATTCCGGCTTCTCGCCATCGCCAAAATTATCATCGCCGCCGCGACCATCAAAACCCAGTTCGAATTTCCCGGCGGGAATCACCTTGCCCTCGGCATCCAGCAGCTCGAATTCCGAAAGCTGCGTGCTGTCTGTGGGGCTCTTTGTGCGATCGACGCAGAAGCGGTAGTTCCTGAACGGCTGTTTGGACTGGTTCTTCCACTCCGTCTCAAGCTCCTTGACGCCCTTGCCGGTACGTTTCTTCCAGTACGTCTTTTCGTCATACTTCCCTTGGCGGCAAAGCGCGTTAAGTTCGCGGACCGTACCCGGATATTTCCGCTCGACGAAGTCCAGGAAGTTTGCAGACTCGCGGTAGGCGCTGTCATAATGCACGTCGTCCGAAGAGAGGTCCATGTCGCATCCATGGGACTCCGGCTCGTAGAGATACCACCGCACATAGTCGGCTATGCCCTCCTGGAGCCAAAACGTCTTCTCGTCCGGGTAGTCGTCCTGCACGACATGGAAGATTTCGTGAATGCCGCAGCCGACGTCCTCGGAATTCCCGGTGATCCACTTGCGACCGAACGTCACCACGTCTCCGCACGTGTACGCCGGCGGACTGTCATCCTTTGCATTGAAGTTGAGAGTAATCGTCTTTGGCGCTTCCCACCCTTCCGAGGGAAACATCTCCACCAGCTTCGGATACCACTTGCGAACGGCGGGCACCATTTTCGTCCTCATCCACTGGTCCAGTTCGGGCGCGGCGCCCCATCAGCGTGAAGAAGTAGATGTCGTGGTGGCAGGGCTCGTTGCCGTGGCAGTACTGCCCGATCAGCCCCGTCACGTCGGAAAGCTCACCCGCGTTCTTGCCGGAGTCTTCGTTGAAAAGCCCTTCAAGCCTCTTTAACGCGGCGGATTTGCCGCCGAGCATCTCGATGAGGAGGTTGGGCTCCTGCATGACATGCCAGTTCCAGTGGAAGGCGTTGCCCTCGGTGTAGTTGTGGAGTCCTTTGCCGTGTATCGCGTAAGGATCGAACGGCTCGCGCCACGCACCCTTCGAATCTTTGGCGCGCATGAAACCCGTCGCCACGTCGAAGCAGTTCGTCCATGCGCGCGAACGGTCGAGGAAGAACTTGGCGTCAGCCTCGCGCCCGCCGAGCGCCTTGGCGAAACGCGCCGCGCAGGCGTCGTCGTAGCAGCTCTCGAGAAGGCGCGAAACGCTCTCCTCGTCCATGAGGTCGCAGGGTAAGTAGCCGTACTTGTCCAGCATCTCGTATTCCGCATCGCACCTGCCGCGGTCCTCACGCAGCGTGACCCTCACGTATTCGTACGCCCGCTCCCAGTCAAGCGTTCCCCATTCCCCGTTCCCCATTCCCCGTTTCAAATACGCGTCAACAATCATCGGCACGGAGTGGACGCCGTTCATGCATTGGTTGTCGCCGCCCCAAAGCGTCCACACCGGGAGAAATCCGTTCTTGTCAAAGTGCCACAGCATCGAGTTGATGAACGCGGGGACGTATTCGGGCGTGAGGATCGTGTAGAGCGGACCCGCCGCGCGGAATGTGTCCCAGCACGAGAAAGTGGAATAGAGGTCGTCCTCCCCGACGTCGGATATCAGGTTCGGCTGGAAGCAGAGGTGGTAGATCGCGGTGTAGAAGTTCTTGATCTTGTGCAGTTCACCCTGCGCATTCACGCGCCCCAGGATATCGCGCCACTTATCTTGGTTCGCCTTGAGAACGCCATCGAAGTCCCAGCCGGGAACTTCCGCATCGATGTTGCGCCGCGCGCCCTTTTCCGACGTGCGGGAAAGTGAGACCTTGAGATAGACGACGTTGTTCTTCGAGATGTCAAACTCATAGACTGTCTTCGGGATGTCGGCGCCCCCGTCCTCAGCCTCGCCCGACGCGCCTTTGGGCTTTTCTGCCTTCTTCAAGAGCCGCGAGCTTTTCGGCTTGGCGGAAACCTCCCACGCAAACCAGTACGCGTGACCCGGCCAGCCTTCACGGTCAACGTGTCCGGAAACGCACCGCTTTTTCATCGGAGACACCTGCACGGACTTGGTCTTGTCGAACGACCACGACGGATCGAAGAGGAGCGAGGCCGGCTTGCCCTTGGGGAACGTGAATCGGAATAGCGAAACGTGCCGTGTGCAGGTGGCCTCCACTTTTGTCCCGCAGGCGAGCGTCACGGCGTAGTAACCGGGCGAGGCCTTTTCATCCTTCTTTTCAAATCCGGCACTGTAGTCGCGCTCAAGCGCCTCCTTGGGGTCGTCCGCCGACGGCATGAAGCCGAGATCGCCGAATTCGCTGCACCCCGTCCCGCTCAGATGGTTCTGCGAAAAGCGCTGAATCGTCTTGTCGCCGTATTGGTACCCCGAGCAACGCTCCCAGCCTTCGTGTCCAGTGTCAGGGCCGGGTTGTACCATGCCGAATGGATAGGCAGCGGCGGGGGTGGTGTGCCCGTTGCCACCCGTACCAATGAATGGATCGACGTTGTCAAGAGGGCAAACCTTGCCGTGTGCAATCGCTGCAACTACAACTGCTGCAACAGCAGAATACAAGCGGACGGATTTCATCTTTGCTGGATTCCTTTCGCTGCCTTAACAAGCTTTTCAGGGGCCCTCAATTTCCCCTCGACAAGAGCGGATATGGAAGAGTTGTTCAATCAGTGCATTTCGGACATAGCGGCAGACAGTATGGATTTGTCGAGCAGAAAAGGTATAATTCCGACAAATGATATCCCGTCGTCATCCGTGTAGAGCGGCTGATCGCCGCCAACAACGACAAGCTTACGGAACGAGTCTCGCGTCTTTCGCAGGCTGAACGTCTCCTGCGACAGCTTCCCGTCATCCAGCAATTCAAGGGCACTTTGGATATACAGCTTCTCGAATCCGGTATTGACGATGAAGTCTATCTCATACTGCCGCAGTTCTCTCTTGCCGTCCTTGCCAGCCACCTTCACCTCCACGACTCCTACATCCACACTGCATCCCCTGGCGATAAGTTCGTTGTAAATGACATTCTCCATTAGATGCGTCCTCTCCGTCTGCCGATAGTTGAGACGCGCATTGCGCAATCCGACGTCCTCCGCATACCATTTGCTCGGATATTGCAGATAACGACGGCCTTTCACGTCGTAGCGTTCGGCCTTTGAGAAAAGATATGCCTCGGAAAGGAATTTGAGATACTGCTGCACCGTGTGCACGTCGGGCCTGACGCCCTGCTCTGTGGACAGCGTGTTCGCAATTCTGGACGGATTCGTGAGACTGCCAGTCGAACTCAGCAGAACGTCGGTAAGAAGACCAAGGACATAGTCGTCCTTGAGATTGTTGTGCTCGACAATATCCTTGAAATACACCGTCTTGAAAAGGCCGGCAAGATAGTCACGCCGCGCGGCGTCCGAAGTCTTGAGAATCGCCTCAGGCATTCCCCCGTATACCAGATACTTGTTCCATGCCTGATATTCGCTCAGCCCGCTCGCCTTGAAATACTCGGAAAACATGAGCGGATGCAGCCGGATATTTTCTCCCCTGTCGCGAAAATTGGTAGCGACTTCGTCAGAGAGCATCTTTGAATTGGAGCCCGTGACATACAGGTCGACACCTTTCAACTTCATCAGCCCGTTCAGGACGTCATAGAAGGTAATCAAAGTGTCCGCCCCCTCGACAACCGACTTCACCGGCTCGCACATCTGAATCTCGTCGATCAGCACATAGCAAGGCCCCTTAAGTCGCTTGACTTTCGCCCGCACAAAGGAAGACAGCTTCCTTGGGTCGCGGAGTTCCTCGAATTCGTCCGAGTCAAGCGCAATTTCGACAATATGCGAGGCTTTGACGCCGCTTGAAAGCAAATGATCCTTAAAGATATTGAAAAGCAAATAGCTCTTCCCACATCGGCGGATGCCGGTGACTATCTTGACGAATCCGTTTCCCCTTGCATCAATCAACTTGGCAAGATACTGCTCGCGGTCAATTTTCATATCGCTCCTGTCTTTCTGGACATGTCCACTAACTTTGGAACGACACTATTATACCAAAAACTCATATAATGGCAACCACTATGAGGCGGGCGCATCTCCTATGAGGTTCCCATAGTCATTCATTAATCTTTTCCAGAATGACCTGTTCGCCTCCGGCACGATGAGGTCTGACTCCATCGTGTACAATAAGGTTGCCCTGTTCCCCGCTTGATCTGCAAACCATGACGCCGCGCGGCGGGAGAGTGACGGAATATGTCTCGCCGTTCGGGGCGAACTTGTACTCGAATCGCCGTTCCTCGCCCGAGATGTTGACGATGAAGGCCCGGCGTTCGCCCTTGTCGTTCAGCCATACCGCGCTCATGATCGCAGGGACCTTGAACGCGCCGACATCCTTGTACTCCCATTTGATATCCACCATCGGAACGTCGCCTACGGGGATCAGCTCTCCCACAAGTTCGCCGTATAGGAATGAGTCAAGGTTCTCCAGCCGGGTGCGGCAGAGCTTGTGGGTGAAAGGCACATATTCCTCCTTGCCCCTGTTCACCAGCTGCGTTCCGTTCCAACCAAGCTGAAAGCCCCACAGGAACATTCGCGCCTGAAGCGCACAGTAGGAATCGAGCGAATCCTTGTTCGACTCGATGCTGCCGAAATAGAGCGCATAGCCGGAATAGACGGCCGGAAGGAGCGGTACGTCCTTCGGCGTGTTCTCGCACCACGTCAGGAACGCGTCGAAACTGTCCATGTACGGCTCCGCCGCACATTCCGATGTCAACCCCGCGCCGCGTTTCGCCGCGTCTTCGCGTATGGGCTTCATCAGCTCACGGTAGCCCTGCGTCCAGAATTCGCCGCCGCCCAGCCTGTGGCCGTGCGAAGCGTCATGGCATGGCTGGGGCAGGGAGCAGGAAATCTGGTCCAGATAAACGCCATCTACGTTCAATTCGTCAAAGAGCCGCCTGGTGTTTTCCGCCAACGTCTTCTTCCAGAATTCCGTCGTCGGACACATGCGCGCGAGGACATTTCCGTTGTGGCCGCATTTGTACGTATGGTACGAGCCGTCCGGCTTCTTGCACGTGTACGGCAATGCATTCGTGAAGCTCGCAATCTCGTCCTCCCAGAGCGATCCGTTGATGTACGGCATGCAGAATACGCCATTCTCCTTCATCCACGCGGCGGCTTCCTTTACGCCGACTTTGGCGGGGAACATCTCGGGATAGTTCACGTCGAACGGCGAGTGGTGCCAGTTGTACCAGTGAAAGCCCAGCGGGACACCCGGCAGTGCCGCCTGCATCTGCGCCACACCGTTCGTGACATCCCCAGCGTCCTTGCCGCTGTAGCGGTTCATCCAGTATCCGATATTGCCTATTTTCCCGCAGAAGTCCTTTCGATCCTTGAGCAGCCCCTTCGACGCCCATTGCTGCTTGAGCGCCCATTTACGGTAACGCTTCGCCGCGACCCACCAGTCCCCCGCAAACACCGCCGTTTCGATGGCATAGTCGGGCGCGTTCGCCGCGCCGGGGCGCCCTTCGTCCGGACACCTGTACCAGATCTTCATGTCGAGGCCACGGGTATTGAACGATTTGTTCTGCGCCTTGCCGTCAAGCGTCGTAAACTGCAATCCCGCGCCGTCCTTCATGAATGCAAGCGTCTGCATCGGGACAGTTCCGTGAGGGTAGAGCAGGTTGTACCCTTCGCAATACCGCTCGTAGAGCCGCCCACCCGTGTTCCCGTGCGGCAGCAGCGCGGACGCCGTGTTCGAGGCTACGACATGGCGGATGATGGGATACTCTACCTCCGCAAGGCCCCACGTCTTACTGCGGTTCGTGACGGAGATCCGCCATTGCGCAGACGCACCATCCTCGGAGAGATCAACTGCCGCCGCGACATCGACGACATCCTTCTCGTCTCCGAGCGAGAGCCCTTCCCAAAGGAACTTCAACCGACCGTCGGAAGACTTGACGGAACGGCGTGAAGGATCGTGGTTGGTCAGCCAGCGTTTTTGCGAGGGACTCCCGTCTTTCCAGAACTTCAAGGCCCACAGCCCCGCACGGCGGCCATCCGACACTCCATCGCCAAACGGAACATCCTTTCCGACCAGCTTGTTCTTTATCGTCAGACAGTCGAAGCCGCGCGCCGCCGAATCGAATTCGATCCTGATTCCGCTGCCATCGAGAACCGGCGCGGCGGAGGACCATTCCCTATTTTTCCCCATTTCCTGCAAGACGAGCCGGGCGACCAAACCGTATCCGCGCGGGGAAAGATGCACGTTATCAGGACGGAAGTAACTCGGCTTGTTGTCCAAATGTTCAGTCGGGGTGTACATGTCGAAGAGCGGCAATTGATGTTCCTTCGCGATTTCCGCCAGTGTTTTACGGAACGCCCCGACTTTGTCGGGATCGCCAAAGCGGGCTATCCGCGTGGCGCCTGCCTTGCGCTTCTCTTCACACCACTTGAGAATTCCTTCATAGTTCACCGCCACTGGGGTCAAGAGGATGACTTTGCTCTGCGGAAACGTTTCCTTAATCGCCGCCAGCAATTCCCCGTACTTCGCTTTCTGGACCTCCGGAGTAACCCTGGGCGAGGCAAAATTGTCGCTCAAATTGCTCGTGGTGTCATTGTGCCCCAGCATGATCATGATCAGATCCGGATTTTCATTTTTCAAGTTCCGATAACGGGCTTTGCCGTGACCGGCTCCGGCTGTGGCGAAATCACCTTTGAAGCGTGCAGTCGTCCTGTCGATCAGGTCGCCGTGCACCGCGTAATTGACGACTTTGATCGCGTCACCCTTGGCTTTCCGCAAGAAGAAATTCATCCGATCGGCGGCGTTGGCGCCGCGGTCATAGTCCCAAAGGCTGTCCGCCAGAACGAGGATTTTCTGGACGTTGCCCAGTTCGGCCTTCTTTGCCGCCTCCAGGGAGGCATCATATTCATCGGACGGAATCTTTGTAATCATGACCGACCCGACCGTCGGATTCTTGCTCAGAGCCATGTCGCAGGCTTCGCATCCGGTCCCCACGGGCTGATAGAACATCGCATTCCCATCCTCGACCAGAGAGAGCTTTTGCACGGCCTGGTCCTTGAGAAGCGATTTTCCGGGAACGGTCACTACGCCTTTCTCGTCTGCAGCGACCATGCCGCCGTGGGTGACCCGAGAATCCAACACGAGCGAGGTATAGTAGCGAAACTTCTTACCCGGGCGGTTGGTCTGGAATTTTACATCCGGCAGAGGGTCGGTGTCTTTGACCATGATGGGGGCCAGCGGCTGAATCACGCACTCGGTATCGCCAGACCCGGTCACGGCCATGGAATCGATCACCGCTTCGCCGCCTTCGCCCTGAATCTCAAAGACGAAATTCACGCCGCTCAGCGGCTGATCGCCGAAAGCGACGGCGAATTCATGGTCTTTGTAATCGCGCCCCAGCTCCAGGGGTTCGCTCCAGAAGGAATCGGATTGATCCGGCCCCTTCTGCCCGACCCGATAACGGATCGCGCCGAAGCGAATCTTCCCGGAGCCTTTGACTTTATACTGGAGCTTGACCGCGCTACCGGTCAGATTGCCGTTGCGGAAAACGCAAAGCATCCGTCCCCACTCCTTGCCGTTTGCGGACGTCGTCTTGAGCATGAGCGTGCCTTTCTCGCGGGAGAGCTCCCCAGGGCAGTAGCTCAAAAGCGACCAGCCGTCGACAGCCTTGGTTTTCCGCATGGTATAGCCGCTGAAATCTTTTTCCAGGATGACCTGTTCGCCTCCAATGGCAACGACAGGCAACAGCGCCAATGCAGCTAACAGCAACTTGTTCATCTATGTTTTCCCTTTCTGAGCGACATTCAATTAAAACAGGTAGAGTAGGAGAAACAGAAGAGATAAGAGACAAAACCTCCTGTATCTCCTGTTCTCCATGTTAAAAGCCAGCCCCAACAGCGTTCTTCTTGACCGCCGCCTTGTCCTCCGTCTTGTCCGCCAAAGCCTTGGTGGCGGCAGGAGCTTTAGCAGAGGCGGTTGTGGCTAAACACGGCTTTCTTACCTGAAGATGATCGTCACACCTTTATCGACATTCTCCCTCGCCGGGTTGTATGTCGCGAAGGACGATTCCGTCACCGTATCATGCGACGCCTTCACCCAGTCCGCCGAACGCGCGACATTCGAGATGCGCACCTCGTCAATGCTGCCGGGGAAGGTGTATAAGCTATTGGCGGTGCCAAGACTATGCACGACAGCACTGCCGTTGCCAGTCGATGTAGCACCAGAGGACTCCGAATACGTTGCCACAGATCCGCCATTCAGATACAACGCGCTATTCGCACTGGACTCGCCCGTGAAGTTCCTGACTAATGTCGAATGCGTCCACTCGTCTAGCGCAATGGCTGAGGGCGTTTTGAGACTATTCACATAAGACCCACCTGTCGTCATCCATCTGCAACCAATCTTCCCGGTAGATTCCTGATAAAGTTTCCAGTTTTTTAAGTTTCCTATAATGGTGGCGTCACCAGAAGCACGATACTTCGTCTGATAGGTCCAGCATTCGACCGTGAAATTCGTCAATCCGCGGAGATCTGGGTCGTCGGCAGCTTCCTCGCGGGCATTCGTATTGCCGATATAATCATTGTCGAAAGAGACCGCTTTGCCGCCAGCAACGCCAGCAGCCGCGTATGTCGTCCTGTTCTCAGTTCCCGAACGAGCCACGAACGGAGTGGACATGCCGGACGACTCGGCGAGCGGCGTAGAGGTTTCGTTCAGATGCCAAACGGCAACGTAGCCGTTCGCCCAGACCGCCTTTGGATCGACCTCAGGAGCAAAGCTACAGCCATAGTAGGCCGTAATCCTCGTATTCGCCGTGAGAAACGGAACCTTGACCCACACAAGCGAGACGCCGTTCGTGTCCCATGTATCGACTTCGCTCGCAAGGAGATTGCCGTCTGCATCTACGAAGCGCAGGTCTGCGCCGTCCGGCTTTTTGCAGTCGGCATAGCGGAAGCCGGTAATGCCGGACTCGGAAATCTTCACAGAACGGGGAAGTTCGTCAGAGCATCACTTCCCGCGTAGCCCGAGAACGACACCCTGAACCTGTGCGAATACTTTGTCCAGTCCGGCGAACCGACCACATCGACTACGATATTCGTCTTGCCTTCGTCGCTGAATCTGAATGTTGTCGCCGGTGCATACGGGCAGGACACTTTCGTCAGATCGGCATCGTCCAACGCGGACGTGTACGTGAAGACCATCTGCCCCGCCGTAGGAACACCCACAACGACAAGCCCGTGCGAGAGAATATTGTTCTTGGCAGTTTCTCTTTCGACAACAAGCGTCGTGCCGGGCGTGACATACGTAGCGCCAGAGTATGAGACATCGCAGTTAAGCGTAATCGTGTTGCCGCCGGTGAAGGTCAAGCCGCCAACGCCCGGAAAGTTATTGCCCCTGCCACTGGGACCCATTTTGAAGGTGATGGCATTGCCGTTGCAGTCAATCGTGCCGCCGCCCGCATTGACCGTGATATTCAGATAGCCGTCCCCGGCAACAATAAAGTCACCCGCCGCACTCGCCTTGAGCGTTCCGCCGTTGAAATTGATGTGCTGCCCATTACCGCCCATGCCGCCATACCTCTGGATTTTCTTTGTCACCAGTGTGCCGCCATCGAGATTTATCGTGCCATATCCTCGATAGAATCTCGTGTCGTTGCCGACGGTCACCGTTCCGCCTTTGATAGTCAACGTTCCCGTGCCGCCTGTTAGGTTAGCAGTGCCGAAGTCAATGTTGTTGACGGTCACGTTGCCGGATTCGTTCACGAATGTGGCCGCCGTTCCGTTGGTCGGAGTGAGATACAGATTCCCTTCAATCGTCCAATCGTCATCTTTTTTCAGGATTGATGCTACCGAATTCTCATTTGTACAGACCCTGAGGTTGACGAATTTCAACGGCCCCGTAAACACATAGTTGCCGGAGTTGAGATATATGTCGGAGCCGATTTTGGTTGTACCGTCCTCGCTATTGAGGTACGTCGTTCCCTCTGCGGAAATGTCGAGATTATACGAACTGCCAGGTGTAGTTCCGCCCCAGTTCGCGGGAGCCCAGATGTTGTAGGGCGACTCTGCGGTACTGGTCGCCTTCTCGTCGCCAGTCCAGTACAACGAATCCGCCGCATGGACGGTGAGTGCCGCGCTCGCCGCGACCGCCGCAACAAGCGCACAAACAACGTGAGACACTTTGAACTTTACATTTTCGCTCTTTATGTATTCGTTCATGAATTTACCTCCACTCCTTTGGTGTTATTATACCACATAATCGCTCTGGGGGGATACATCCTAAAAATAGGAGGTAGGAGAGGGGGCTCAAAGGCTTGAGTTGATTTCCGATTCAAGCTTCTTTATTGTCGAGAGGATTTCGTCAAACGACGGGTAGTCGCCATAGATCATGTTACGCATCGCCGCGTAGTCCGCCTTCATGACTGGCATCGCATGTTCTGACGGCATGAGCAGCATTGTGCCGGGTTTGCACAACTCGAAATGCGCCCAACTCCGCGGATAGAACTTGCTGGTAAAATCTACAATGTCCGCAAGCAGGGCAAGGTCTTTCTTGGCAATATCAAGCGCACCAGAACAGAACATCCTGTAGACATCATAATAATGGCGCGAAAACCTTTTCGGTACCTTCTTCGTCTCTGGGCGATAATGCTCATGGTGAAGAGCCTCGATCTTCTCCCAAAATGTCCTCTCGACCTTAATTACAGGAACATCAAAAGGCTGAATCTCCAACTGCGGCTCAAATTCGCCGACAAGACTTGTGATTGACTTAGTTTCCCATGGAGTCCACGACGCCAAAGGGCCGATCTCCAACTTCACATCAGGTGTGATGTACGAATTTGAGAAACACTTTGGATATACCACATGAAGATTGAGTGGCTCAACAGGATCAAGCTCAACCTTGCAGATATCTCCTAGAACACCCTGTATCCCGTCCCGCAGCTCCCCACTTACATACGAGCCGGCAGTTGCATTCATTAGTTCATTGTATTTCGCCTGCTTGGTCTTCGACCGCACCTCATTCGGATCTCCTATCTCAAGAAATCTCGTCCAGTCAAGAACCAGATCGACATCTTCCGAAAATCTCCGTATTATCCGATGCGCTTTGGAAAGCGAAGTTCCGCCCTTGAACCTCAGGATCTTAGAAAGCTCTTTGTCGGCAAATATCTTCTCCAGTACATACGTCACCCAGATATCCTTCTCCAGCATTATGCTCTCAACGCCAGAGTCATTCTGGACCTGGCTGCATAACTCGGACCGATATGTGTCTGTTCCATTTACTATGTCATCAATTTTCATCATGCCCTTCTACGCTCCATCTCTGCGTTGACAAGATCCCGTATCCATGAAGAAACTCTTTTAGAAGCTTCGCATATCTGCCGCCACTCCTCGTCAGAATACCGACTTGCCATATTAGCGACAATCTCTTTTGTCGCATAGTCCTTGCCAAGCCCCTTCAACGCTCGGACAACCATCCTCGCATTCCTGCCAAGGATATCCGTTTCGCGCGAACAGCGATGCTGAAACTCTACCGTATGCTTTCCAACCTTGTAAACCCGCGAAGGGCCGGTTGAAAGGTATATCTTCCTGGCTGGAATTTGCGTAGACAGGCCAAAACCATTCATCGCCCCTTCATCGCATGGAAGCAGAGTCCACCCGAATTTCCTCGCCAAAGCATTTGCAACCGCATCGAGATCGGGCGGGGCTTCCTTCTTTAAAATGTAACTCCACCTCGGCAAATCGTAGATGCCGCGCATCACCCTCCGGATCTTGCCAGCACGAGCCATCACGCACAATGTCTTGTCGGCCATCGTGCGTGAACTGTAATCTGGAAGATCCGATGCGCTAAAAGCAAAGCCGTTGCCTTTCTGCCGCGCGAATCGTATAATTTCGTTTTGGTTCATGGTAAGATTTAATGGTCTATTTTTCTTACCGCGTATTATACCAAATATCTTGCGTGATATGCAATGCCCTTTCGTTGCTTATTACCGCTCGGGAACACGGCCCGGGCTTTACCCATCCTCACTGACATCCCCGTCGACGGATAGGAAGAACTTCACGCGCTTCTTTTCGGTCGTCCTGCAGGTCGTTTCCTTCGGGCCGTTGCCGCCGCGCACGGCAAACGCGTAGAGTCCGGTCTCAAACCCCTTGCGGCACTGCGCGAGCCGCAGCTGCGGAAGAAGCGGCAGGACGTTGTTCAGCCCAAGGGTCTCGAACTGAAACCTTTCAACCTTTCAACTTTTCATTGTTCGGCTTGGGGAGGCGGAAGAAGAGCGCGTAGTTGACGGGGATGACGACCATCGTGAGCAGCGTCGCGAAGGCGAGGCCGCACATCACCGTGACCGCCATTGCAGCGTAGAACGGGTCTGCCACAAGCGGAATCATGCCGAGGACGGTCGTCGCGGCGGCCAGGCCGAGGGGCCTGAGGCGCGAGACGCCGGCGCTCATGACGGCGTCGATCGGGGCGTCGCCCGCCGCCAGCCGGACGTTGATCTCGTCGATGATGACGATTGCGTTCTTGATCTGCATTCCGATGAGGGAAAGGAGGCCCAAGAGGGCCATGAAGCCGAAAGGCTGGTTGAAGGAAAGGAGGCCCCCTACGACGCCAATGAGGATTAGCGGGACGGTGCAGAAGATGACGAGGGGCTTGCGGATGGAGTTGAAGAGGAAGACGGTGATCAGGAACATGATGGCGATGATGCCCGGAACTTTCGCGAAGAGGCTGGCGTTGGCGTCGCCGGAGCTCTCCTGTTCGCCGCCCCATTCGGCGGTGTAGCCCGCCGGGAAGGTCTTGACGAGCTCTTCGATGCGCGGACGAAGGCGGGAAACTGCGGCGTTGGCGTTGTCGCCGAGCCCGGGGTTGGCCTTGACGGTGAGGCAGAGGAGGCGGTTGCGGCGCTCGATAATGGCGTCTTCAGAGGTGGTTTCGAAACCGGAGATGACCTGCATGATGGGGATGGACTTGGAGAGGGAGTCGGGACGGAACCAGGCGGACAGAAGCGAATCTGGGCTGGAACGCTCGGCTTCGGGGGCGCGGAGGCGGATGTCGAGGGATTCGTCGCCTTCGAGCCAGGTGCCGATGGAGATGCCGTCAGTGGCGGTCTTTATGGCTTTGGCGACTTCCTGGCGGGTGATGCCGAGGGTGCGGAGGCGGGTCGGAGAAACGACGGGGCGGACGAGGTCGGTGCGGTTGCGCCAGTCGGTCTGGACTTCGACGAGATGGCCGTCGGCATTGAAGATGTCGATGACTTTCTGACCGAGGCCGCGGAGTGTGTCGGCGTCGGTGCCTAGGACGCGGAGCTGTATCTTCTGGGCGTCGCCGGGGCCGAGGATGAAACGCTGGCAGGAGACCATGACATCGGGGAGATTCTCGGCAACGAAGTCGTCTACCTTGCCGGAGATTTCGGGAACGCGATTGTAGTCGTCGAGGTCGACGAATAGGAGGCCGTAGGCGTTGTCGTCGTTTTCGGGGGAATAAGTGAGGATGAAGCGGAGACCGCCGGTGCCGCTGAGCTGGGTGGTGCCGGTGACGCCGTCCAGGGTGCGGACGTATTCGGCGAGGGTGGTGAGGCCCTTGTCGGTGGCGTATATGGAAGATCCCTCCGGCATCCAGAAATGGACCATCATCTGCTTGCGGGTGGAGTCGGGGAAGAAGTTCTGGGAGATGTAGCCGGCGCCCTTGAATGTGCAAGCGAGGAGTGCGGCCATGACGGCGATGACGAAGAAACGATGATTCAGGCAGCCTGCGAGGAAGCTGCGGTAGGCGGTGTAGAACTTTCCGCCGTAGGCATCGCCGGTCTCTTTCTTGTCGGACTTGAGGAAGTCGGCGGAAAGGAGCGGGGCGAGCGTGATGGCGAAGACCCAGGAGAACAGGAGGGAGACCATCAGGACGATGAAGAGAGAGCGGCAGTATTCACCGGAGGAGTCCTGCGAGGCGCCGATGGGGGCGAAGGAGAGGATGGCGATGACAGTGCCGCCGAGGAGCGGCCACATGTTCTGCTTGACGACGTCGCAGGCGGCCTTGACCCTGTCGAGGCCCTTCTGGGCGGCGACGAGGACGGCGTCGGCAACGACGATGGAATTGTCGACGAGCATTCCCAGGGCGATGATGAAGGCGCCGAGGGAGATGCGCTCCATGAGAACGCCGCATTGCTTCATGACGGCGATGGTGGCCATGACGGTAAGGACCAGCACGCCGCCGATGATGAGCCCGGAGCGCAGGCCCATGAAGAAAAGAAGGACGGCGACGACGATGACGACGGCCTCGATCAGGTTGACCATGAAGCTGGAGATGGCGGCCTCGACGGTTTCGGACTGATTGGAGATCATCCCTATTTCGAGGCCGATCGGGGTGGTGGTTTCAAGTTCCTTGAGGCGCTGGGCGAGGGCCTGGGCCATAACGGTGACGTTGCCGCCCGAGACGGTGGAGACGCCGAGTGCGATGCAGGGATGGCCGTTGTAGCGGAGGATGGCGGTGGGCGGATCCTCGTAGCCGCGGCGGATGGTGGCGATGTCGCGGAGGCGGACGGAGGGGTGGCCCTGGGCGTCGCCGCGGACGACGAGCAGGTTGCCGAGGTCTTCCAAGGAGGCAAGCTTGCCGGTGGGGTCGATGCGGACGTACTTGTCGCCGATGGTGATGTGTCCGGACTCGGCGGGGTCGTTCTGCCCGTTTACGAGGGACTTGATCTCCGAGAGGGAGATGCCGAGGTTGGCAAGGCGCGCGCGGGAGATCTCGAAGTAGACGACTTCGTTCTGGTCACCTGTCATTTCGATTTTGGCGACCTGGTCGCAGAGGAGGAGCTCGCGGCGGAGCATCTTGGCGTAGGCCTTGATTTCGGCGAGAGAATAACCGTCGCCGTAGAGGACGAAATACATGCCGTAGACGTCGCCGTAGTCGTCGATCACGAGCGGCGTTCCGGCGCCGGCGGGGAGAAAGGATGCGTGGTCATTGACCTTACGGCGGAGTTCGTCCCAGACCTGCGGAAGCGTGGTCTTGTCGTACTTGTCCTGCATCTCGACTGCGATGATGGAGCGGCCGGGATAGGAGGTGGAGGTGACGCGTTTGACCTGGCCCATCTGCTGGATTGCGGTTTCGAGGGGATCGGTGAGCTCGGAGGCGACTTCGGCGGCAGTGGCACCGGGCCAGTAGGTGACGACCTGGGCGGCCTTGATGGTGTATTCGGGGTCCTCGAGGCGGCCGATTGTCTGGTAGGCCGAGACGCCCGCCGCGAAGATGGCGAGCGACATCGTCCAGGTGAGGATCTTGCGGTCGATGAAGAATTTCGCGATGTTCATGGCAGCGTGGAGGGGCGGAGATTACTTGGCGGGGGGTTCATCGAGGAGCCGGACAACGCGGCCTTCGGTGAGGACGGTCACGCCCACGGCGGCGACGCGGTCACCCGCGGAAAGCCCCGACTGGATGAAGACGCTTTCTCCGGTGCGCTCGCCGAGCTCCACGGTGACGCGGTGGGCGGTGTAGGTACCGTCGCCGTTTGATTCGAGGCGCCAGACGAACGGCTTGGCGTCGGCGGCGGTGCCGACGGCGCTGAACGGGACGGCCAGACTGTCCTGGGGAAGGTCCTTCATGTTTTTCGCGGGAACCGTCGCCGTAACGGTGCATGTCATGCCGGGGAGAATGTCGAGGTCCTTTGGCGCGTCGAGGGTGAACGTGGCGCGGTAGGTCTGAGTGGCGGAGTCTGCAATGCGGGCGGCGTCCTTGACGCGGACGGGGAAGGTGCGGTCGGGCAGGGAGTCGAAGGACGCCGCGAATGTGAATTTGGAGCGGATTGCGGCTGGCGCGGAGAGAACGTAGGACTCGGGAACGGAAACGGTCAGGTCGAGAGTGGTGATGTCCTGAAGCTTGAGGATTGCGGTGGACGAGGATATGGTGTCGAAGTTGTCCACGTAGACGTCGGAGATTACGCCGGCGAACGGGGCGCGCAGGACGGTGTCGGCAAGGGCCTTGCGGGCGATTGCGAGGGCGGCGCGGGCTTTTTCGGCGCTGGCGCGGGAATTGGCATGTTCGTCCCTAGAGACGGCGTTCTTTGCGACGGCCTTCTCCATGCGCTGGAAGTTGGACTCGGCGTAGGCGAGCTCCGCCTCCGCGTTCGCGACTTTGTTGGAGTAGTCGCGGTCGTCGAGGCGTGCGAGAACGGTGCCCGCCTCGACGTGCTTGCCGCGACTGTGCGCAAAGGGGAACTCGACGATGCGGCCGCTGACCTCGAAGGAGAGGCTCACGCCCGTACTCGCGTCCACGACGCCGGGGAAGTGCAACATCGGCATGTTTTTCGGAACGCCGACGACCGCCGACTTGATAGGACGCACCGGCGGCGGGGTGTCGTCGGTCTTCTGTTTGCCGCCGTCATAGAGGAACACCGCGGCGACGGCGGCGACGAGGAGGAGGAACGAGAAAATACGGACTATGATTTTCATTTCAGGTTGGCTTTGGGGTTGATGGATTGGGTATTATCGCATATTGACCGTTGAAGCACAAGCGCGAACGCGGCGTCTCATCTGGTGCGCAGATGCGCAGGCGGTGGTTCGGTCACAGTTCCGAACCGGCATTCACGACGCGATGTCCGTCGGCGGCGAACTTCTCGATGAGCGGACGCGCCGCCTGCCACATCTTCTCGCGCCGTCCGCCAGGGACGAGCAACACGTCGGCATGGTCGAGGGCGCCTTCGGCGATCTGCTCGCCGGAGACGTACGTCACGTCCACGTCCGGACGCGCCGCGAGCGCCAGCACGTCCTCCACAGCCGTGCGCGCGTCGCCCGTTCGGTCAAACTCGCCCGCATAGCAGGCGACTCGCAGCGGACGCGCCGATTTCTTCGGATACGTGAACGTGACGGGCCGCCCCACGAGCGGCTTGAACCCCGCCCCCAGCACATCGTGCGTAGACGGGTAGTATTCGGGATGCATAACCGTCACAAGCACCTTGCCATTGCCATAGCGTCCGTAGATGATGGCCGGCATGCCGTACATCGGCGTGACGGACTTGCCGCGCTGCATCACGTGGCTGTCGAACGTCGCCAGCACCTCGTACTCGGAGTCCGGCACCGGATCGCCCTTCGCGGGCAGCGGGCCATCGTGGTAGCGGAAGTAGCGCGTGCCCGCCGGCACACCAAGCAGCTCTTCCGCCCGGCTGTTCAGCTTCACCGCCCCCGAGAAACCGCCGCGCGGCGGATTCTTCTCGCGCGTGTAGGGGATGAGGCGAAGCCGCTTAGGGTCGTTGAGGGCCAGCGCAATCCCCGCGCATGTGCCGTAGTAATGTCCGCCAGCGCGGATGTACTTCCTGATCTTCTCAAACCCCGCTTCGCCCAACTGGATGTAGCGGTCATACCCGCTGCCGCCGGGCATCACCAGCACGTCGTAGCCGGCGAGCTTACCGGCCTGCACGTCCGCCGCGTTTAGGAAATCGCATGCCACGTCGGGCGACGACCTCAGAAGCTCGGCCCAGTGGATCACACCGCCGCCCTGGCAGCCGATGTCGAGGTAAAGCGCCACCTTGATCTTGGGAATGTGCCAGGCGTCGGGCGGCGGTCCCGCCACGGGCGTAACGGACCGGCCGGTCAAGACGGTAGCCGCAGCCAGCAATCCTGCGATGACCTCCTTCATTTCGCCTGCATTTTCTCCTAAGTTGGGCACCAAACGCCCGCACGATGCACAACGCCATCAGCGGATGACCAGCACCAGTCCATTCGGCATGTAACCAAGGAACCGCGAGGGATCGAGGACGCCCTTGGAGATGCGAACGGCGTCGAACTCGCCTACGAGATTAGGCTGGTCGTAGGTACCCTCGCCAATCATCAGCCTGTGGCCGGCCACGCGCTTCCTCAAACGAGGGAACTTATGCTTCTCCGTCGTCGCATCGCCGGTCAGCTTCCCTGCCACGGGCGAATAGTCGTAGAAAAACTGCACATAGGAGTTTGTTGCGACGCCCGGAACCGGCTCGAAGGTAAGGGCGTAGTGATGCCACTTGCCATCGACGACAACAGACGGAAGATTCCATCCGCCGTAGCTGCCGCTGCTGGCCAACTGGAGGCCTTTTTCATTGCCCTTCAGCCGATAGAAGTACCAGTCGTAGTTTGCGTTGTCGATCTGCGCGAAACGCAGTATCGGGACGTGCTGGGCAAGAGCCGTCGAATCGGCGGCAACGGGACCGTTCGCATCGACGATGCCGTCGAACTTCGCCCAGAACTCGACCGTGTAGGCGTCCGTCTCGAAGAGATTGATTGGCGGAACCACGACGCGGCTCTTGTTCAGGCGGACTGAATATTTATTCGTTGCTTTCTCGTTGCCGTTGGTACCATCGAGAAGAAGCGTTCCGCGCGACTCCTTGACGAACGTCGGCGCACTGCCGCCCGTGCGCGCCTCACCGACGCCAGTCACGCTGAATGCCGCGTTCGATGCGCAGACGAAATCGTAATTCTGCTCGAAGAGGGCCAGCAGCGAGGCGTCGCCCGTGCCGACAGGATGAGTGGTCAGGAACTCCGACGGCTCCAGCGCGCGGCGCGTCACGCGGATGTCGTCGATCCACCCGTCGAACCACTGGCCCCCGCCGTTCTCCTTTGCACCGAAAAAGAGGGAATACCCAGAGCCGAGGGAGGGCAATGTACCGCTTTTCGTCTTGTCAAGCGCGTAGTCGAAGTAGAATCTCATGGCTTGCGCCGTACCATCGACGACTACCGCCACGTGATGCCACTTGCCGTCGTCAGCATTTGTAAACAGCGACCCAAGGTAGGAGTTCGCGCCGTCCGTATAGGGCACATAAAGCAGATTCGATTCGGTCGCATTGAAAAGCACGTTGAAATACGGAGTTCCGCTGAACTTCATCAGGACCTGACGGTTGCTGGTCGTGCCACGCACCGTGCTACGCGTCTTGTAGAACATTTCGACGGTGTAGCTGGCCGCAGCTCCGTCGCTGCCGTAGAGTTGTTTCGAGATGCTTGGCATCTGGACGTAGTTGGCCTTGCCGACGTCGTTCGTCTCCTGGTAGAACGACGCGACATCTTCAAACCAGACGTCCGTCTCTGCCTCGGAGGCCATGATGGAACCGGCCTTCGTCTCGGTGTCATAGACGGACGTCCCGGCACCTGAGACCTTCCTGAACACCGCTGTCGGGCGATCCGGTCCGAGCATGTCCGCCAGGTTCCTATAGTCGTTTTTCAGCAGCACATTGTATTCGTCTGGCTCGAACGAGACGCGGACGAGTTCGTCCGGATCCATGTCGAGGGGCTGCATCCGCAGGAATTGGTCTGGAGTCAGCGTGTCGTTCGATACGCGCACCTCGTCGATGAGACCGGGATATTTGCGGCCGCCGCTCTCGGCATTGCCGTAGGCGTAGCCGCCGATCCACGTGGCGGTCTCGTCACCGTAGACCGCGATGTTTCCCGTTTTGCCGTAAACGCGGTCGGAAGAATCCGAAGACTTCTTGTCGAGAACGTAATCGACGTAAATGCGAACATTGGAACCATCGTAGGTAAATGCCACATGATGCCATTCGCCGTCATTCACCTTGGTCTTGCCGAGTCCATCGCCAGAATACCAGACGCTCGTACTGCCGCCCGCCGCGAACCGCACGGCAATAGTGCCGTCGTCCCGCATGTAAAGCGCCCAGTACTCGGAAGAAAAGCTTGTGGCGCTGACGCAGCCGACGATAGGCGCGAAAAGATTGTACACGCCACCTGTCGTACAGACAAATGCCTCGACGGTGAGGGCGCTCGTTCCGGCGAGCGACGAGTAGAGCGCCTTGCCGCCGTCGAACTTCAGGCCGCCGCCGTAGCGGGCGCGGCCCGCGTCGGTGTCAGGGCTTGGCCCGCCTCGTTCAACGCGGAACTTCATCGAAGCGTGGTTGGTGCGCGTGGTGTCCGAGACCGGGTCGTAAACGGCGATGCCGTGGAATGGCTTTGCGTATTTCGGCAGGTAGTCACCGCTGTTTTCATGGAGCGCCGACATGGCGCCGTTGTCGCCGATGGTATAGACATGGGCGTAGGTTGTCGGCGCCTCGTCGCTCGCGACGGTGCCGGCGGGCGCGGTGGTGCTGGGGGCGCATTCGTCGAAGTGCCACCACGCGATTGTGTTAGCCGAGGCTGCGAAGGAAGCAGCCAGGGCGGAAACGGCTATGCAAAGTCTCATGCCAACTCCTTTTCTTGAAGCTGACGGTATTATACCACACATCACCGAAGTGTGCCACCGTCAAAACCAGAACGACATCGAACGGGCATTTACGCAGGGCTTGTCCTACACTTCGTTTCTCTTATTGTAAAAACTTAGTCAAGCCATGTCCAGAAGTATGCGTAGGCGGCAAGGACGAGGCCTATTACGAGAATTGAGCCGATCACGTCCACTTTGTTCCACGAAGCCCTGTTCTCGCGCTTGAAGTCGTCGCCAAGGGTGGCAAACGTCAGTGACTCGATTCGCGCAAGTTCCGGTGCAGGCGCGGTGAGCGAGGCGACGACGATGATGGCCACGGACACCATGAGCAACAGGCCGGAATAATAGAAGTCCGGGATCGTCGCCACGCCACAGGCGTTCAACACAAGCTTCGCCATGCCAAGCGCAAAACCGAGACCAAGCCCCCACACTGCGCCGCGTCCGTTCATGCGCTTCCAGAGAAGCCCCGTCACGAATACCGCCACTATGGGCGGAGCGAGGAACGACTGCACGGCCTGGATGTACTGGTAAAGCCCGCCGCCCGAGAGCGAGCGCATGATCGGCACCCACATAAGGCCGAACGCGGTCATGGAGACCGTCGTGATGCGCCCAACTGCCACCAGCCTTTTCTCGGACGTCTGCGGGCGCAGTTTTTTATACACGTCCACCGTAAAGAGCGTCGAAACGGAGTTGAAGAGCGACGCGAGCGAACTCATGAGCGCAGCGATGAGACCGGCGACGACAAGCCCCCTGAAGCCGACGGGCAGCAACTGCGTGACGAGCGACGGAAACACCTTGTCGCCGTCGATGCCGCCTTGCGCGTCGAGCGGAATCGCGAAACCGCCTGCGTGGTGTTGGTGGAGCGCCCAGCCGAGCAGACCCGGCACGAGGAAGATGAACACCGGCAACAGCTTCAGGAAACTCCCCCAGATCGCGCCGCGCCGCGCACAGCGCAGGTTGCGCGCGGCCAGCATCCTCTGCACGATGAACTGGTCCGTGCACCAGTACCACACGCCAATCGTCGCCGAGGCGATCGTAAGCCCGAGCCACGGGAACGTCGAATGCGACAGCGGATGCCAGAGCGCAAACGCATCCTTCGCGCCCGGCGTCGCCTTGATCGTCGCCTTGAGCACGCCCCAACCGTCCAGAACCGTACCGCCGTCAAGCGTCCCGCCGAGGTGCTTCAGCGCAAAATACGTCACGGAAAGCGAACCCGCGAGGATGAGCCCCGTCTGCACGAGGTCCGTATAGACCACGGCGAAAAGCCCGCCGAGGCTCGCATACACGCCCGCGAGGATGACCGTCGCGAACGCACCGATCCAAAAGCTTGAGACATCGACCCCGCCAATGGCGAAATGCACCTCCGGCATCATCACCTCGAAGAACAGCGCGCCCGCGAATACGGTGACGGATATCTTCGTGAGGACATACGCCGCGAGCGAGACAAGTGAAAGAATCCACCGTGCCCGAGAGCCGAACCGCCGTTCAAGGAACTCCGGCATCGTCTGCACGCCGCTTCTGTAGTAGAACGGCAGGAACACCCAGCACATGAGAATCAACACCCAGGAATGGAACTCAAGGTGCGAAAGCGAAAGTCCCGTCCGCGCCCCCTGCCCGGCAAGGCCGACGACATGCTCGGAGCCGATGTTCGCCGCGAAGATGGAGGCTCCTATCGCGAGCCAGCCGACGGAACGTCCGCCGAGGAAGAAGTCCTGGCTTGTCTCCTGTCTCCGGCGCGTGGCGACGACAACCAACGCAAGTACGATGAAATAGCCGAAGATCATCAGCCAGTCGACAAGCGTCATTCCGCACCTCCGTCATCATGGATTGCCATCGCGGCGAACGCGTCAGTTGCCGCTTCTGGAGTATGCCTTGAAGCCGATCTGGATGTCGGAGACGCCGGGAACGTCCACCTGGCCGTCCATGTCCGTGTCGAGGCCGTGGATGAACGTCTTCAAGGCGTTCACACGCTCGCTCGAAAGCGAACTTGCGGGAATGACCAGGAGCCAGCGGTCGTTCCACACGCTGCGCCCGAAGAGCCGCGTCGAGGTGACGTCGTTCCCGCCGCAGACGGCCATCGTCGAATGGCGGCGGATCGTCGCCGCCTCGTCGCCGGCGGAAAGCGTCACAATCCAATCGGGGTCGTTGAGCAGTCCCGCGATGTCGCCGCTCTCGTATGGGAGCGGCATCACCTGGTCGATGACCCTGAACGCCAGCGTCTGGCGCGTCGTCCCGGCGGGTGCGCGCATGTAGTCGAGTCCGACGGGGACGAGATACACGTTCGGATCGACCGCGAGGCCGGATTCCGTCTGGACCGCGAGCCCGTCGTAGCCGACAAACCTCAGGCCCGCGCCGGCGAGCTTCACGGCGTAGTCGCTGGAGCTGTACGTCGTCTCACCGCCGAGAAGCGGCTTGCCGAAGAAGTTCTCGGCAAGGTTGATCGCCGTGGGGAACGTGATCACCAGTCCCGGCTCGGCGGCGAGCGGCGTGGAGTCGTTCTGCGGCGGCTGGCAGTAGCGCATGATTTCCGAATCGGCCCAGAGGTCGTCGCGCCAGCAGGCCTGGAGCGCATCGCGCCAGGCCGCGTCGCCCTCCGCCCCCGGCTTGATCCTGAAGAGCGAGTACCTGAGCGAGAACCACTTGGTCGAGGTCTCGGGATTGTTGATGCCGAGGCGTCCCTTCAAGGCGTCCCAGTTGGCGCTCATGCGCGTGACGGCGTCCCAGAGCGTGGAGTTCTGGTCGGTGGCGATGTTCTTCTCGCCGAGGGAGCGGGCGGCGATCACGTTGCGCATGAACGAATCGCCAGCGTAGGGGTCGGATGAAAGAAGCCCCGTCTCGTAGTCGTAGACCTTCGCGAGCATGTAGACGTAGCGCTGCGCGGTGTCGAATGCCGTCGTGTACTTCGTAAGCGCGTTGTTGCGCTGGATGCGGTCGTACATGTCGGCATATCGTATGCTTGTCGCCGCGTTCGCCCAGTGGCGGCGCGTCATCGCAAGCTCCTCGCGGATAGTGTCGCCCTCGGCGATCTTCGCGCGGTACGCCTGCTCGGCGGCGACCAGCGCGACGTAGGCGTTCTGGAGGTTGTTCGCCGCGGTGCTGACATTGTCGATCGCGCTCTTGAGGCGCTCCCAGGACGAGACCTCGGCGTTGTAGTAGTCGAACCCGTCCTTGACGCCCTTGAAGGTGATTTCAAGGAGCGAGCCGGCAACCGTATGCGCCAGCTGGGTGGCCTTTGCGCCATATATGGCCGCGCCCAGCAACGTGCTTGCCGTGCCCCTGGACCCCTCGGCGACAGCGCCGACGATGGCCGAGGGATCGGTGTTCACCGTAAGGCCCGCGCCGATGATCTTGGGGGCGCTCTTGTAGGCCAGGTTCGAGACGTCTTCGACCTTCTCCTTCGAGAATTCCAAAGCGTTGAGCACCATGCTGGTGGAGAAGTCCACCAACGCCTTGTATGCCTTGTAGGCGTTCAGTATCTCGTCGAACGTGAGATCGGCCCCGGCCATGCGAAGCTTCGTCTTGGCGATGCCGCACTCGGTCTCGAGCCTCGTCTTTGCCTTGTCGTAGGAGCCCATTTTCTGCTTCACGCTGATGTACGCCGCGAGGAAGTCGCGGTAGGCGGCCTGTATCGAGCCTTCCGTGTTCCGCACCCCGAGGCTGGATTTCGCCTGAGGGATCCCGTCGGGCGTGAGCGTGTAGCTCACGGTGATCGTGGAGTTTTCCTCGTAGTCCAGGTTCCATGCGTTTACGACGGGGTCGTTGTTTTCAAGCTTGTACTTGACGAACGTCTTCGACAGGGCGTTGTCCACGGACTTGAGGCCATACGGCGCCAAGTCGATGTACATGTAGTGGTAGACGTCGGGGCCGTTGTAGTTCTGCGGATAGGTTCCGCCAGGACCGACGTCGCCCGCGAGCGGCGTGCCGTAGATGGCGATCAGCTTCTTGTTGTACTCCGCCTCGGTCTTTTCGTGCGAATCTGCGGCCTCGGCCTCCTGCAGGGTGATCACCGCGAGGCGGGAGCCGAACTGCTTCGCGAAGTTGAGGACGATCTTTGCGTTTTGGAGCGCCTTTTCGGTGCGCGTGAGCATCTGCTCGAAGTGCGACGTGGTGTAAGGTTCGATGTCGAACGGAATCGCGTTGTCCGATAGTCCCAGCGGATTCATCCCCGAATCGAGCGCGTCGAGTTTCCGCTGGATGGCGGCGACTGCGGCGGGCAGGTACGCGAGGGAGCTCGCCGTCGCGCGGTCGATCCTCTTGATGCCCTTGTCTTCGAACACGGCGTTCACGGGCGTCCCGTTCGTCGGCAGAAGCGCGTTCACCACGGCCCAGTTGCAGAGCGCCCCGTAGCCGCCGCGCGTCGCCCATTCGCCGTAGCCGAACGCCTGCCCCTCGTCCGCGTCGAAGTAGCCCGCGCCAACCACGCCGTCGGCATCCTTCCACGCCTTGCGCGCGGTGAGGTCGATCGTGTCGAGCGCGGTCTTGGCGAGCTTTCCGGCCGCTTCGGCGAACTTCTCTTCGTCGAAGTAGTCGACGTTGACGATCGAGTCGCCGACCAGCATCTCCGTCATCGACGCGTACCAGTCGAAGTAGGGGTTGCGCGCAAGGTGATAGAAGCTCTTGAGCATGCTCAGGTAGTGGCCGTAGGCGTCGCCATGCCCCTGCGGATACAGCTTCGCGGCCTCCTCCACGGTGATCTGTCCGTCCGTGCCGTAAATCATGTAGTTGTTCACATAGGCCACCTCGCCCTCCGTGACGCCCTTCGTGAAGTTCCAGATAAGGCGGTTGTAGTATGGGTAGGTGGTCATGTTCGGCGCGACGGCGGATGTGCGCCCGCGCAGCAGCGCCAGCTCCTCGTCAAGGAGCGTCGGCAGCTGGTTCTGGAAGCAGAAGACGGACGAACTCAAGTTGTCCATGTCGTACTCCGTTCCGGCGAACACCTGCCCGATCGTCGGGTTCTTGGCGTCCGAATACGCTTCGTCGCCGAGTATGCCGTAGAGCTCCGCGATGCGGGAAGCGGCCAGCAGCAGCTGCTTGTTGACGCCCGCGTCGGTCTTCGCGCCGAGCGCGAGCGACATGCTCTCGGCCTTGTTGAGCACGGTGCGGTAGAGCTCCAGAAGGCCGATGTTGTTCAGGTTGTCGTTGTTGAGCGCCACGTCGCCGTGGTACGGCGCGCCGATCTGCTCGAGCATCGAGAAGCCGATGTCGCTCGTGTAGTTGGCGAAGTCCGCGCACCGCTGCGCGAACGGCGTGACCGAATTGAGGACGCGCTGCACCCAGCCCTCGGCAAGCGTCGGCCCGCACCAGTCGCTCCACGTGTCGCCCGTGACGTCGTACGCCGTGGCGCCCGCCTTCGCGCGGTAGCGCAGCGCGTAGTACATGTTCTGGAGGTCTTTGAGGTCCGCGCCGGCCGCGCCAAGCAGTACGGAAGTGCGGCCGGTCACCGCCTCGCCGCCGTAGATGCGCCAGTCGGGATAGTTCGTCGGCACGGAGCCGTCCGCCTGCGTCTCGATGCGCCGCCACTCGAACTCGAAGCTGTTCGCCGCAGCGCCGAACGGCGACGTGTAGGCGATCGTCAGCTGTTCGGAAAGCTTGTTCATCGGGTCGACGATCACGGTGAGGCCGCCCGCATACAGCTCGGGCACCACCTTTACGACGTGCATGGACACTGTCGAGCCTTCCGCCACCATCGTCGTGTTGGAGCAGTCGTTCTCGATGAGCGTGACGTAACCGACGCCCTCGCCCGAGGCGACGAGCGCGTAGTGGTCGACCGGCGTGTACGCCGTCTCGACGTTGTTGACGCCGTTGCTGCCGGGCTTCGGAACCGCGATCGCCCTGCGCGAAGTCTTGTTGGGCTGCACCTCCGCCTTCGCCAGCGCGTCGACGGCCTTCTGCCACCGCGAGAGCGCGTCGCCCGTCGCCTTGCAGACGCCGCGCAGCGCGGCGCGCTCGGACGGGTCCAGCACGTTCAGCTGGAGGTAGCTGCCGCCGGACGCCTTCTCGACGTACTGCCCCACGAGGCACATCTTCTGGTTGGCCGCATCGACGTAGAAGCGGTCTGCGATGGACGGCGGAAGCCCCGTGAAGTAGTACTTGCCCTGCTTGAGCTGGGTCGTGCCGGACGAGCCGAGCGTGAAGCCGTATTCGTCGGGGAACGACTTCGCGACGACGAGCGCCTCCGACCGTTCAACTGTCGGGTCGATGAGATGCACCACGCGCTCGCGCGCCAATTTCGACTCTTCCGGCGCGGGGAACACCACCGCCATCGACGACGCGCTCCACACCTCGGGAAGTCCCGCGTCGGCCTTCGTCAGCGTCTGGGCGACGCGCATCTTGGGAACGGTCTCGTCGTCCGGCCACGTCACGTTCCAGCGCCACGGCATCGGCGCGGACGTGAGAACGTCCGCCGTGTTCGTGGCGACGCGGGCGAGCCACGGGACGAGCGTGCCGACCGCGGGCTGCGAGGCGACGTCCGGGAACCAGAAGCCGTCCTGCACGGCATAGTAGTAGTAGGCGTCGGCATCGCCGTTCCGGCGCGCCCACATGCGCTTGAAGTGGTCGTAGTACACGACCTCCGAGTCGGACGTCGTCTCGCCGAAGCTGTTCGTCGGCGCCGCCGACACGGTGAGCGCGAAGTTCTTGTCGTTGCTGGCGTAGTCAAGTCCGTCGAGCGGATGCGGCGGCGTGAGCATGAGCCCTGCGGTGCGCTCCGAGCCGAGCGTGGAATACACGGCGTTCGTGAGCTGCACGCCGTACACGCGCATCGCGCCCTTGCCGTTCTTCTCGTACTGCACGAGCACAAACGGCTGCGACCCGCTCTCTGACGCAAGGTCGCACCTCAGCGCATGGACGATCTTCCCTCCGGTCGGCGAATCGGCGAAGAAGGCGTGCTCGTCGTTCGGGTTGAAGCCGACGGCGTTGGGATCGTTCTGCCAGTAGATCTCCGGCGCCACCTTGCCGTCGGTTTCCACGAGCCCGCTGTACAGCCGCGGCGCTCCCGGCGACATCTTGAGCGGCCCGACCGAGATCAGCCGCCTGCCGCCGACGGTGTCGAACGCAAAGCGGCTATCCCATCCCGACAGCGGATCCAGGTCGCCGACCTGGTCAAACGAATAGTAAAGCTGACGCGCGATGTCGAACTCCGATGCGCCGTCCATCTTCTGCCATGTCTCGACAAGCTGCTCCACGGTGAGCGGAACCGACCAGGCGATTAGGCTGTCGAGCGCGACGCCCGTCGCGCTTGGAACGCCGTCGCTGCCGAAGAGCGGATACCACGCGCCGATGCTGAACGTGAATTCATGCCAAAGCACATCCAGCGAGAGCGTGCCTGACCAGACTTCGTCCTTGTCGACGCAGAACCGCGCACCGCGTGACGCGCCTTCCGTCGGATCGAGGACGAGCGAAACGAATGTCCATTCGTCGGACTGGACTTCGGCGGACGATTCGTCGGTCCAGCTCGCTCCCGCGTCGTCCGTCGTCGAAAGCACAACGACGTTCTTGCCGTTCGACTTTAGCAGACGAAACGACAGACCCTTGTTGCCGTAATCGGCGCACAATGTGACGAGCAGACCTTCCGTCGTTTCCGGCGATCCCGCGCCGCTGGGCGACGGGTTGATCCAGAAACCGAGCGTGAGGCCGTTTTCGAGGCCGGGATTGACGCCCTCAAGGCTTGACGGACGCGCGTGGTCTGTCTCGGCGTTCAGATAGATTGCGGCCTCGGAAGCCCCGGACATCTGGCCGTCCGACCCGCGCTGCGAGGCGATCACGATGTTCTGCTCGTCCTTTTCCCGCGGCCAACTGACATTGTAGCGCTGAACGACGCACGGGAACCGGATCGGCATCGACATCCCGTCCTGCTCCACCTTGCCCTGCCACCAGACCTCTATCGGCTCGGCTGCGGTGTTGACGGGGTAGATGGCCGACTTGAGGTCTTCAAAGGGATCCTTGTCGTCGCTGCCGGTGTCGACGCCATCCGTCACCGAATCCTGCTTCGGCTCGTGGTAGAGGCGCGGATTCCAGTTGCCGCCGCTGGCGGCGGCGTAGATGTAGCCGGGGAGGTTTCCGTCGGCGTCCACGGCCGCGTCTGCGGTGTTCGCGGCGGCCGCGCCGCCGAGGAGCTCTATCTCATACCCTACCGTCCATGCCGCGGCGTTCGTGAGCGCGTAGGCGGGATCCGTGCGCAGCACGGCCCGGAACGGCTGGAACCAGACGTTGTCGTCCGCCACAACCTTGAGCGTGAACCATCCTTCCCCCGTCGCGGTGACGCATCCGTCGGTGCTCGCCGTCGCGAGGTTCGCGGGCGACTGGTAGTCGCAGACGCTCGTCGTGTAGTTCGTGGGCGCGATGATCGGCAGCCCCTGCACGGACTCGTTGCCCGAGACGATGAACACCGGCGCGGCCTCGGGCCAGGAGATTTCGTACCAGTCCTCCTCGAACGGCCAGAGAACGTCCAGCGGGTCGGGGGACATCCAGTAGATGTCGGCGCGCCAGGGCGCGGATTCGCCCGTCTTCGTCGTCGTCTCGTCCGTCGGCGAGATGGCGAACACGGAGTTGTGCTTGGGGCTCCAGTTCGTCTTGCCCGTGTGCTTGTAGACGTATGGCGACGCCTTGTCGCCCGTCACCGCAGCGTCTCCCTGCGAGATCCGGGACTCCAGCCCCGCGATGTCGTAGCCGCCGCCCGTCGGCCGCAGCTCCTCGCCGACGCTCGCCTTGATGGTCGTGACGTCCGGGTTGCATGCCTCGACGACGATGGTCGCGACGAGGTTGTCCTTAGAGCCGCTGTCGTAGTAGGCGAGGACGAACTGCCCCTCCGGTCCGTCGTATTCGCGCGTCGCTTCGTCGATGACGCGGCTGTAGCACCGGAGCACGTTCGCGGACGAGTCGAACACGACGCCGCGCACGAGGTTGGAGACGCCCGTCTGCTGGCTCGTCGCCGTCGCCTCGTAGACAGGCTTCACGATCGCAGGGTCGCCGAGAAGCCGCACGTGCGGATGCGCCGAGAGGTCGATCTTCGGTCCGTTGAACGGGTACTCCGTCCAGAAGATGCGGTAGGGCCGCGCCGTCGTCGTCTGCCCGACCGTGTAGGTCTGCGACGCATCCGCGCCGCCCGCGAGCTTCCACGGAACGGTCACCTCGCCGCCGCGCGTGAAGATGATCCGTCTTTCGTCGTTCGTGGCGGAATCCACGTAGAAGAGATAGCCGTCCCTGTAGGCGGCGCAGTTGGTGATGGCCGACTTCGTCGCGTTCCAGTCGATCTCGCCGTCCGGGAAGTCTGTGCAGTATTCGCCGAGGTTGAAGTCGGAACGGAGCTCGGAAACGCCGAAGCCCCACGACGCATGCTCCAGACGGAACGCCGGCTGGTTCTGCGTCGGCTCCGTGGCCACGGGCTGCTCGGCCTCGCGTCCCTCCGCCGCGAAACCGCTGGTCTGGTAAAGCGATTCGAGGCTCTCCGTCTGCCATGCGGACGCCGTGCCGCCGTCAATCGGGAACGGCAACAGCGACACGAGTTCCCATATCGGATCGGCCCAGACCGAAAGGATCGCGCCTGCCGCGACGACGACAGCCGCGCACCTTGCGGTTTTGTGAAAAGTCTTTTTCATGCGCATGCCTCCTCTCACTCCACGCCGATCTTGTAAAAGCGGCATCGGACGGACACCCCGTCTGGCAGGTTGGATCCCCACGGAAGCTCTATTCTTTCACCCTGCTTGATGAAGAGCGACATCCCCGGCATGACGTCGGAGTTCTCCGAGGTGAAGAGCGCGACGCCGTTGCAGTCCGCATAGCCGAACGAACACCCGCCGCCGCTGGCCGTCTGGGTGCCGAGGTTGCGCGGATTCGCGCCGTTGAAGAGACGGACCTTCCCCTTGACGGGAAGCGTCCACCATCCCTTCGTCAGCTTCACGTCGACGGGCACGGACACGGCGACGGCGGACACCGGCAGACGCGTCTCGCCGCCGACGGAGAGCGCCGACACCGCCAACGACTTCGCCTCGACGCGTTCGACCGCTGCGGTCTTGACGTACGGAGAACGCGCCAGGCTCTCCGCCGTCGCCGCCGCCGAGGCGAACGGATGCGCCAGAAGCGCCTGGCGCGGATACTGCTCCTTGCCGCCGTCGATCGACACGCCGATCCAGTTCGCGCGGCCCTCGTCAATGACGGACGCAAGGCCATCGCCGCGCAGCGCAACCTGGAACAGACCGTCATGGTCGATCCGCACTGCCGGAATCTCTGCCGTCCACGACGGCACGACGTCCTTCTTTTTCGCGTAGAGGCGGAACCTCATCGAAACGGTCTGCGCGTCCGGCGCGTTGCCGTTCTCGCGAAGCCTCCCGCGATACGTGACCTGCACGTCGTCGAACGCCAAGGCGCACGCCGCGATCATCGAAGCCACAATCGACATTGCATTCTTCATAGAGCACCTCGTCTTCATTCTCAGTCCCTCCCGAACTTGACCAGCCGCAGCTTCACGCCGATGTACGACCTGTAGCTGTCCTGCTGACGATACGGTATCTCGCCGCCGCCGACGGCCGTCAGCACAAGCCTGACTGCCTCGCCGGATCTGTACGGAACGGTCATAAACCGCTTCACCACACCGCCCTTGTCGGTCCCGACCGCCCTGTCGTAAACCTTCGTCACGCCGACTTTCACCGACAGCTTGGATGCCGGGCATTGCTTCGAATCCGCCTTGATCGCAATAAGCAGAAAGCCGTCGCCGTCGAACGTGTACGAATAATCCGCGCTCCTGTCTCTGGAATGGTCGTGGGTGAACATCGAACCTGAACTCTCGATGAACGCTTCAACGCCCGCCTCCTTTTCCGCCGAGAACACGTCGTAGTCGAACGACGGCGTTGCGCCTCGGGCATTGAATAGTCCGAGCATGCCGGCGTTGGGCATGGAGAGCGAGAGAACCTTCGCGGAATCGAGCTGGAGATTCGTCGTCTTGACTACGCCGTCGGCCATCACGACAAAGTCTTTGGCATTGACGTTCCCGGCGACGGAGAGGCTGTCGACGGTCGCAACGCCCGTCAGCTCGATTTCCTTCTCCGTGGAGACGAGCTTGACCTCGTCCGCCGCGAACGCGAACGGAGCCGGCGCGATGCGAAAGCGCGGGGATATCTCGTCCTGTCCCGCCGGCGTCACACCGACCCAGAACGTATCAGGCAGGGAAACGCCTGTCGGCGACGACACACAGATGACGAAACAGCCGTTCACGTCTGTCGCGAACGGAACGCCGTTCGTCGTCCACAGGGCCGAAGTCGCCCCTTCCGTATCGTAGAATCTCAGGTTGCAGCTCAAACTGGCAGACCCTTGCACCACGCCGTTCACGAGCCACTGGCCCTCAATGGCTACGTCCGTGGCGCCGGTCCCCAAGGCCATGGAGACCACTGCCAACGCAATCAGTGAAGTATGCTTCGTTTTCATTTAAGTCGCCTTTCGCTATCAGAAGAACGGGCTGAAGAAACCGTTCAGGAACTGCTGGATAATGAATGATTTGCACCCGTTCGGAAGCGCAACGGACGAGCTCCCCTGCACAGGGAGGGAAAGAACGCCGTAGTCGCTCTTCTTGAATCCGAGCAGGACATCCACGGCGACGTGCGTCGAACCACTTAAGCTGGTAGTAGTGAGATTGTACCATTTGTCGAAGGAACTGGAGAAGAGCACCGTCCCGTACGAGCATCCGATGGAGAGCTCTTTCGTCCCGTCGATCGTGTTCTCGATTTTTCCGGCCGCGACGAACGAATCGCTCACGGTCAGCGAGCCGCCGATTTCGCACGAGCTGACGGAGATCGACTCAGCCTTGAGGCCGCCGGTTTCAAGACGGTCGGCCTTGCGGGCGGTCATCGCGTGCTCGGCACGGTGGATGCCGCCGATACGCTTGCGAGGCAGCAGCTCGCCGTAGCCGAACGGCTTGACGGAAAGCCAGGCGTCCGCGCCGCCGGCCGCCGCGATGGCGTCTGCCAGCCGTTCGTGCACCGCGTTCGGAACCGCGACTCCGGACCCGTCGGAAAGCTCGACGTAGAACATGCCCGCGTCGTCGAACCTGACCGACATCGAGCGCCCCCACAGCGGAGCCGTCTCGCCCGGCTGCGCGTTGCGGTAGAGGCGGAACTCGACCACCATCGGCACTTTCGTGCTGACCTTTGCGTCGCCGCCCGCCGCCACCAGCTTGCCGTGGTAGGCGAACGCCATGTCGGCGTTCGCGGCTGCGGCCGCGATGAGCAAGACTCCGAACAATACGTTTCTCATTTCATTTACTCCTCTATCTGTGATACCGCAAGGATGCGCTTCAGCGCGAACGCACCGCGCATGGTCACTTCGCCCGTGCCCGAAATCCCGCCGAGCGTCCACGTGCAGATTCCGTATGTCACCTCGTCAGGGCTGTACTCCCACGTGGATTCGCCGCCCTCCTTGTACCACGAAAGCGTCAGGCGGTTCGTGACGGCAAAGCCCGTGCCGTGGTCGGGATGCCAGGCGTGGCGGAATGGATTGTCGCGCGCGTCCGCCGCGACGGTCCAGTCGAACTGCAGCAGGTTGCCGAACGCGCCGCTCGTCGCGTCAAGCGAACGGTGCGCCACGTCGGGGAACATCGTCGATATCCGCCGCGCCGAATAGTCCGCCGGGACGTCGGTCGTCTCCGGCCAGAGCTTGACGGCGCGCGAGCCGTCCTCCGCCAGCTCCTTCGCGGTGCCAACCGCGACGCGCTGCATCAGGTGCACCGCGCCTGCGTTGTCCACAAGCAGCAGGGCCTTCATCTCCATCTTGCCGCCGGCCGTGACCGGCGCGCCGTCCGAAAGACGGTCCACCTGCGAAAGCTCGATGTTGCCGTACCAGAGCCCCTTCGGATAGGCGGCGGAGTATGGCGAGTCCGCATCGAGCTTTGCGGTGACGGGCACGCGCACGCGCATCTTCGTGCCGCTCAAGTCCGAGACCGTGACAAGCCCCGCGAACGTCCGGTCCGCCGTGAAGCCGGACTTGTCGACCGCGAGCGCAAGCGTGCGCGACTCGCCGGGCGCAAGGTCGAAGTCGTGCGTCTCGAAAGAAGTCCAGCCGTATTCGTTCGTGCCGATGCGGGGAATGAACACGTTGAGCGGCGGCTTCTCCTCGGACGAAAGCTCGCTCGGCCCGTAGCTTACGCGGATCGTGCGGTTCGTGGTGCCGGCGTTGGCCACGGAGAACGACTGGAGCGAGACGCCGCTGCCGAACGCAATCGTGCCGGAGAACGTCGTCGTGAGGACCTTCACAACGCCCGGCCAGTCGGCCACGGCGCTACCCTCGAATGCATAGACTTTTCCTCCTTTGAGCGCAGGCGTGCCGCGAAACGACATGAGCTTCGCGAACTCCGGCGCGGCGGCGTCCTGTCCGCCCGGCTCAAACGGACTCTTGATCGCCTCCGGCGACATCGGCCCTTCGCGGAAGTACACGTCCGAGGGAACCGTCTCGCCGGCGGGGATCGACACGCCGGCGATCGTCGCAAAACCGTCCTCTGCGACCTGCCACGACACCCGCGGACACGCCGGCACTCCGTAGAACGTCTTCGACGCCGAGCCCGTCGCGTAGATCAGATAGCAGCGACCGCCCATGATCCGCTGGAGCGTGGAACGGCTCTCGTCGCCACGGACCCACACGTAGAACGACACTGGCTTCTGGGCGATGGTGCTGCCGTCGCTGTTGATCTGCTCCGTCGCGCCATAGACGCTCGATTCATAGCATCCCACGCGCGCTACCTCCGGCATGTCCGCGAAGAACTCCTCCGGCGCGGAGTTGACGGGCGTGGACTCCAGATATATCGCGTTCCAGCCGTTGGTGATCGTTATCGTCTCCGAAACGTGCCCGGCCATGGCGGCGGACGCGGCGAGCACCGCAGCGGAGAATGTGAAGAGATTGAGTTTCATTTGTTGATTTCTCCGTTTTCCTCGTCATTCTGCGCGGATAGTGTAGAACATGCTCGGCTCGGACGCGGCGGGCACGACGTAGATCGTCGTCTCGCCGATGTCCTCGTACTCGTTTCCGGGCATGAAGAATGTGGTCTGCCCCGCCGCCGACGGGGAGTCGACGCGGAACGACTCCCCTTTCCACGCGCCCTCCGTGAGCGACGGTCTGGAGTCGAGCGCGTAGAGATGCCCGCCGGCGTACTCGAACTTCAAGAGCGCCGTCTCGCCGCCGGGCTTGAACTCGGTGATCCTCAGGCGGTCCGATGCGTCGAAGGGATTCGTCCCGGCCTTGTACTCGCCGTAGTTGGAGACGCCGTCGCCGTCCCAGTCGGCCGACGGCTCGTAGACGGTCTTTCCGAACATGCTCATCCACGGCGCGATCCCGGCGAGGTAGTCGTCCGCGACCAGCACCGTCACGCCGTCCGCCGTGGTGAACGCGGTCGACGGCGCGCTGACCACGTTCACGTTCGTGATCGCGTTGGCGGCGGCGACGCGCGGCAGCGGACGCAGCGAGACGTTCGTCGTGCCGGAGTCGGAGAGCACCACGCAGTTCAGTTCGTCGCCGATCGCCGCGCTCTTCGCGGACGCCTGGGTGGAGATCGGCACCTCCAGCCGGAAGTTCGCGCCGTGCGTCGTCACGGGGTCGATCACGCGCGACGACGCCAGCACGGTTCCGTTCGTCGAGACGGCCTGTATCGTCAGGCCCGCGTCGGACGTCATCACCTCGTGACGGTAGTCGAGAACGCTGCCGGAATAGACGTATGTCCCAACCGGGAAGTTGATTCCAAGGGCAGCCAGCACCGCACCTGCGGCGCAAAGAAGGCATGCTGTCTTCGTTTTCATTGCATCGCTCCTCGTTCATCCACGCCTTGCATACCAAGGCGTAAAAATTGCATTATACCACATTTTCGCGCTGCCATGGCCCAGATCTCGATTATTGTTGAAATGGGTGAATCCCTATTGCTTGTGATCGGGGACGAAGAGCCGGTTCATCACGTCGCGCTTGTAGTAGGACGGGCATATGTTGATCAGGAACTTGCCCATGTACTGGTTCGATCCGTTTTTCAGCGTGGTCTTGTTGCCATTGACGTCGAAGACCGAGAACGAAGTCTTGACCCCGGTGAGAGAACGGAGTTTGTCGGGATTCCGCCAGGCGGCGTCGTCGAAGACCATCTTGTCGTCGTTGAGCCTCTTGGCGTGCTCGATCGCATCGTCGAGGCGCATCCTCGCCGCCTCGAGCGCCTTCTTGGAGATGCGCGGGGCGATCGTGGCGAGATACTCGTCCTTCAGTTTGGGGTTCTTGTCGAAATCCATGAGCTTGTCGTAGAAGGACTTATCGATGGCGTCGGGGAACGCAAGCGTCTGCGAACCGGTGAACGCCGAGAGCGCAATCGCGATTTCGCGCGAATTCTCGTCCACCTTGGACAAGTCGATCGTGACCGCCGCGGTACGGCGGTCGTGCGTGATGGCGGCGGAGTGTCTCCAGCACCTGTTGAACTCGGCATTCATGCGGTCTCGGCCGTAGATCAGCTGGCAGACCACCTTCAAGGCGTTTCTGAAGTACATGCTCTTGAGCGTGGAGAAGCTGTACGTCTGCACCCCTGTGCGGTCATTGGAGAACGACGCGTCGTTGTCGATGCCCTTCAGCGACACGGCATGGGTCACCTTGTCGATGTGGATGAAGTAGTTGCCCCAGTGGCGGTCGCCCTGGCCGGTGATGATGTCGAGCCACTGCAGCCTGTTCAGCTGCTGGGCGACCTGGCCCTCGACGCGTTTCCTCTCCTCCGGGTCGCCGATCTCCGTCATGAGTGCGGCTGGGTCGACGCAGTCCTCGCTGTCGTTTGGCATCTTCCTCGCGAACTCCGAGCCGGCGAAGCCCGGCGCCATCTCCATGAAGAAGCCGAACTGTCCGTTGTGGCAGCCGACGGAATACTTCACGACCATGTCTTCGAGGCCGAATATCTTGGCGGTCTCCTGCGTGGCGATGTTGAGGTTCACGGTGCTCTGCGCATCGTTGTAGGAGTCCACGTCGCCAAGCGCCAGCCGGCTCAGGCCGATGCGGCTTTCGAACTCCGGCTTGAAGACGAACTTCTCCCCGTTCTTCGTCGTCAGCAGGTAGGTTCCGCTCGCCTGGCCGGAGCCAAACGGCTTGCTGTCCACGATGTTGGCGTCGTCCGCCTTGGGGTTGACGTCGCTGGCCTTGAAGCCGCGCGCCCGCGCCTCTACTACGCTGGAGACGCTGAGCTCGCCGAGCATCATCCGGCGGACGTCGCCCGTCGTCACCATTGTGTCGGGCCCCTCGCTCGCGAACTTCGCCGTGCTCTTAACCAGCTCCTTGAACTGCGCCCCCACGATTTCAAGGCGGAAAAGCGTCTCCACCATCTTCGACGCAGTCTCCGCATCGTAGCCGACCTGCTGGACCGTCTCGCTCTTCAAATTGAGGTTGCGGATGTCGCCCTTGAGGGTTTCAATCTCCGCGTCCAGGCCCTCCGCCGTCAGGCTGCCGTTCCCATGGGCGCGGAGAAGCCCAATGAGGCGGTCCACGGTGTTGACGTATTTGCCGAACGGCGAATCGGCGTCGTAGACGGGGGCTGGCTCGATTTTGGGCAGCATGTTCTCCCTTGCATCGTCCATGAACGAGGCAAGCACGTTCTTGGCGCAATGCTTCTTCGCGTCGACTATCTTCGCGGCGACCTCGGCGAGCACGTTCTCCATCTCCTGAAGAATCGACTTGTCGATGTTGACCTTGGCTCCGCCGATCACGATGCCGTTCTGGCGCACGTTCGCGACTGCGTTCCTCATGGTCATCATGCTGGCCTGCAGCTCGGTGATGTCGTTTATGGTGAGATCCTTGCCGTGGTCGGCGGCAAAGGCGTCGAGCTTCTCGGCCAAGGGGCGCATCTGCTCGCCGAAGGTCTTCTGCATCAGCTCGATCACCTCGGCCGTGCCGTGCATCATGATCGCCTCGCGCGGCATCAGGTCCATGAACTTCGAGGTCAGAAGCCCCTTGATCTTGGGATCGTGGTCCGCGCCGTCCACGACGTCCTGCTGCTGAAGTTCGTGCATCCTGCGGACGACGGAGTTTATCTCGGTCGCGCGCCGGTCGCACTGGAACTGAAGCTCGTTGAACAGGTCCATCAGCGCATCGCCCACCTTGTCGCTCTTGTAGAGACGATTCTTGAGGTCGTAGAGCGCTCCGGAAAGCTCGTTCTGGGCATCAAGGGCCCCCTTCACCGCCTTGGCGGCGGGGGTCAGGACGCCGTCTTCCGTCTTGCTCCAGCCGTAACCGCCAGTTTTTGAGGACGCATTCGTAATCTCTATCGCATTCGCAATCTCCAGGCCGGTGAGCTTGTCGAGGGCCTCGAGCTTGTCCGTCGCCGTCTTCGCGAGCGCCGCAAGCTTCGCCGCCTCGTCCGCCGAGATCACGCCCAGCCCCTGAAGCGTCGCCCCCATGGACTGCGTCTTCAGCGCGGCATCCGTCGTGACGGACCTCTTGGCCGCGTTCACAAGCAGCACGTCCAGCTGCTGGAGGACGCTTTTGGCCTGGCTGCCCGTCTGCAGCCTCTGCAGGGAACCGGCGTTGACGTCGTCGCTGTCCTGAATGCCGGTGGCATCATTCGGGACTTCGGAACCTTCCTTGCCTCCCGCTTTGGGATGGAATTTCACGTCCGGACGAAAATCCACTTCTACCTTGTTCAAACCTGTAAGAGAATTCAATCCGCTCATTGGTGGCCTTCTTTCTTCTCAGTTTGCTTTGTCTTTTTCGCCATGTCTACACGCCACGCCGAGAAAGGTTACACATGTCCCGCGATGGGGACTCCCGCACGCGATCAAGGCCAGATGACGGACAGCCCGCCTTCACTTTCCGGCAGGGCCGCCTCGAACCGGCGAACAAGGCCGGACCAGTCGTCTCCGTACTCCACCGTGTTCCCCTCCTCGTCGTACATCGAATATCCCTGGCCGTTCGCATCCGCCCACACGTTCACGTGCATTCCTCCGAGGCATTCGTCCTTCAGGCCGTCAACCGTCAGCAGCAGCAGCGCCATGCGGATCACAGCGCCGATTTCGACGTTGTCGGCCTCCTGCGCCTCCTCGTCCGAAAGGACGCGCGCATACGGCAGCCTGAAGTCGATGTTGACCGGAGGCTCGTCCCATCTGAACTCGAACAGACGGCTCATCAGGCCGTGCCCGCCGATAAAGCGCGAAAGCGGCTCGCCTTGCTCCAGCTCTTCAAGCGCCGCCCGCAGCTCCGCCACCGCCTCGTCGCGCTTTTCTTCCATTTCACCTTCCGTGCTCAGGTTTCCTCCTCCTGGCTCTCAACCGACAAACACGTCACACCTGCATGAATCCGGTCGATCCGAACGACGGCACTTCCGTCTGGGGGCTCTCGGCGGCGGCCTGCGCCGCAGGGCGGAAGTCGGCAAGAAGGCGGCGCCATGTCTCAGCCTGATTGACGAGCGCTTCGAGCGCAGTGTCGAATGTGCCGGCATCGAGCTGATGGAGCGCAAGACGGCGCACTATCACATAGACGCGTGTTTCGGCCATCATGGCAAAGAACACATTGGACTGGAGGTTCGCCTCGAGCAGAAGCTCGGCGAAATCGGCCCGGCCTTCGGAGGGCGGCTCCCCGATGTCGGCGGAAATGGTCAGCCCGTCCCCTTTGGAGACGACGGTGACGATGATTCCGTCGATGTTGAGCGCGACGACGCCCTCCTCGGCCACCAGATCTGCCACATTGTGGCGCTTTGCGAAGTCGGAGATCAATTCATCGAATTCCATTTGGACTCCTCGATGGAACGCGCCTTGCGATGAGCATGACTTATGATTTTCACGGTTTGCACGGCTACATTATACCATTTTCAAACGGCCCATGCGGCGACAATCTGCATTTTCAGCGATTCCCCGTAACCGCCGCCGCGAGAATTGATCCGAACTGTATTCTCGTCTTCCGCCGCGATCGGTCTGTCCCGATCTGAAATACTTTTAGGGGCCTCCAATGCCCCATTCCCGCCGAGGATGTGGTATAATACACGACATGACTCTACAAGACGATCCAAGGGCGTATGCCACTACGGGATGCGCGAGACGTGTACACGCCACGCGAGGGTTCGGTTCCCTCGAATCTGCATGCAGGAATGCGATGGGAAGCGGAATCGGACGGCGCGGATTCATCAAGGCGGCCGCGGCCACTGTCGGGATGTCCTGCGTCTCGGGTTGCGGGACGCTGGCCCGCTTCGGCCGCCGGGACTATTCCGTCGCCGTCCTTGGAGACACCCACTACGACGCCGAGCCGGAGAGCGTGTACCATTCGCACTACGACGAGTCGAACAAGTGGGCCAAGATACAGCACCAGGAGTTCAAGCGCAACGGAGAGATGTGGCGTACGCGCTGCCCGCGCATGCTCGCGGCGAGCGCGGACGCCGCGCACCGCCTAGACACGCGCTTCGTCCTGCAGCTGGGCGACATCATACAGGGCGACTGCGACGACGTGCCCACGCACAAGAAGATGCTCGACGACTGCATCAAGCTTCTCCGCGCCCCCTATCCCTCCGGACTGCCTTTCCTCACCGTGATGGGGAACCACGATTTCCGCGGCAAGGGCGCGCGCCCGGCATACTTGGAGTTCGCCGAGCCCTTCATGGACGAGGAGATTTCGAAGCTCGGCGGCTCCTTCGACCTGGTGAAGTACCCTGCGTTCTCGTTCCGCTTCGGCGGGGACCTCTGGGTGTTCTGCGACTTCGAGGCTAAGGACCTCAATCCAATAGCCGATCTCATCGACGCCGACGCCTCGGCGCGGCACGTCTTCCTGATCACGCACGGTCCGTTCACGGCGTTCCCGTTCGGACAGTCCTACCGCTGGAGGCTTGGCGGCCGCAAGGAGAGCGAGATGTCGCGTCCGCGCCTCTACGCGACGCTTTCGCGGCGGCACGCCATTGTCCTTTCCGGCCATACGCACACAACGAACTACTATCGGCATGAGAACAAGCTCGGTGGATTCACCGAGTTCACCGTGAATTCGGTGTGGTCCAAGCCCGAGCTGGCGACTGCGGAGCCGCTGGCCTCGGGCGCGGAGGCATATCGCGTCACATCCAAAAATCTCACCGAGGAGAAGCTGGCGGACTACAAGAGGGAAGTGGCGTTCTTCAAGCCGGGCGTGATGGATATGTTCTACAATGATGGAGCGGGGCATTACAGGCTTGACGTTTCTGACGATTCAGTGGAGATGGCGTTCTATCCCGGCGATGCGCTCGAGCCAGCCAGGACGTTCAGAATGGCCTGAGACGCGCCCAATTGGCTAGTCAAGGTTGGCAAAGGTTGGGCAAAGGGAGAGGATGGTGGGGCGCTGACGCGCGACCACGAACCCCGGCCGCGCGTCAGCGCCATTCCCTCCATTCCCTCCATTCTCTCCATTACCTCCAACCTCTCCATCCCCTGCGCCTATGCGTTTTATAATATAGTCTCTCTCCCTTGGCCATTAAGAATTATGGTATACTATTCACTCGACGGGGGGAATGAGGTCTATGCTATGAAACTAAAATTACTGGGTTTGCTGTTCATGGCGGCGCTTGGCGCGTCCGCCTCCACGTTCACCGTCTCGAACTCGGGCAGCACGTTCACGATCCGGCGCAGCGGCGAGGGCACCAACGCCGCCGAGACCGTGCACTACCGCACCGTCCCGCTCACCGCCTTCCCCGGGCAGCACTTCACCGCCGCGAGCGGCGCGCTCGTCTTCGCCCCCGGGCAGACCTCGACGAATGTCGTCGTAAGCGAGCGCAGCCCGTCCTCCCCCTTCAACTACCAGACCGCTTCCTCCCGCGCCTACCGCCTTCAGATCCTCGATCCCACCGGCACCAATCTCGTCTATTACCTCCGCTCCCGCTCCGTCGGCTCCGCCGTCGGCTCGACCCTCTTCGCGCAGAAGTCCGCCACCATCGACACGACCGAGTTCACCGTCACCGACAGCGGCTATCACCAGACGGGCAACCCGCATACGTTCAACGTCTCCTCCTTCTACGACTCCGACCAGCGGTCCTACCTCTCCTACGTCTCGGCCCAGCTCCACGCGACGCTGGAGTTCCAGTCCAAGGAGGTCGAGGACGGCTACCAGTACCTCCAGGTCCTCGTCGACAACACCACGGGCTACGACAGCAAGAACGACGCCGACAAGGGCGACCCCGGCACGCCGACCCTCTCGAGCTACATGGCCGGCTTCGAGATGAACACCGGCTCCGCCGACACCACCTACCGCACCTACTCCTTCCCCGTCACCTCCGTCGGCAGCGACGAAGGAGCCTCCAACCCCTGGGGCTACAGCTCCGACGGCAAGTATCCCCTCTCAAAGCAGAAGTTCAACACGAACTGCCGCGCCTCCGACGGCAAGATCGTCGTTTCCAACGGCTTCTCCACGCTCTCCGTCCGCTTCGACGCCTCCGGCAGCAACAATGACAACTGGATGGCCAAGAACCTCGTCGCCAAGTTCACGGCGCACGAGTCCACGAAGCCCTACATCCGCTCCGGCATCGTCGTCGCCCCCGGTCCCTACCGCCACGGCACCGAGTTCTACGTATCCGTCCCGTTCTCCGAGATCGTCACGACATCCGGCACGCCCAAGCTCCACACCAGCTGGGGCGACCTCTCCTGCCTCTCCACCAGCGACTCGAACGTCCTCACGTTCAAGGGCACGATCGCCGCCGACGTCGACACCCCGCTCGTCATCCGCTGCATCAGCGGCACCGTCACGGACCTCGCCGGCAACGCGCTCACCGGCACCAACGTGAACGCGAACCTCTCCTGCACCGTCGGCTATCCGTGGCCCGGCGCCGGCACCGAGCAAGACGCCTACGTCATCACCACCGCCGCGCAGCTCGACTACCTCGCCGCCCGCGTCAACGCCGGCACCTGGTTCACCAACACCTGCTTCGAGCTGGGCGCCGACATCGCCTACAGCCACGCCGCGACCGACTGGGACACGATCACTTCGTCAGGCGATGGCGAGAACAACTTCACCCCCATCGGCTGCTACGGTAAGCCCTTTAAGGGCCACTTCGACGGCAAGGGCCACACCGTGAGCGGCATCCGCGTGTTCAAGGAGGACAACGACGACACCGACCATTCCGACGAGAGCCTCGGTCTCTTCGGATTCGTTTCTGACGGCACGGTGAAGAACGTCTTCCTCCGCGACGCCAACATCCATGGCAAGCGCAACCTCGGCGGCATCGTGGGCTATCTCTCCGGCGGTGTCGTGACGAACTGCCTCCTCTACAACGTCCGGGTCTCCACCGGCTCCACCCGCTTCAATGTCTACGTCGACGTGGGCTACAACAGCGGCACCATCGACGGCAACCGCTACCGCGACTGCTGCATTGGACAGAAGCCGGCCCAGGCATCCGGCGAGCTCATCAACGTCCGCCAGGACAACCTCTTCGCCGTCGCCCCCGCCGACGACGTCGCAGCCGCCTTCGCCTCCGGCGAGAGCGCGGCCATCGACGGCACGAACTACTACACCGCCGGCAGCGCCTTCGCCCTCTCCTACACCGGCGCCGTGCCCGCAAACTGGAGCGTCGTCTACGCCGCCACCGGCGGCGCCACCGTGAACGGCTCGACCCTTACGCTCGCCTCCGCTGACGCCACCGTCTCCGCCTCCGTTGCCCCGCCCGCCGACTACGCCGCGCACTGGCAGGCCGGCGCCGACCACGACGGCACAAGCGCCAAGCCCTACGTCATCACCACGCCCGAGGGGCTCCAACTGCTCTCCGCCGAGGTGAACGCCGGCACCAGCTTCTCCGGCACCTACTTCCAGCTCGACGCCGACATCGACATGGGCGCCGTCGCCAACTTCGAGCCCATCGGCCGATACGACAGCAAGCCCTTCGCAGGAAACTTCAACGGCGACGGATACACCATTCGCAATCTCACCGTGAACATCGCCGACAACACTTACGCCGGACTCTTCGGCCGAGTGTTGGACTCCGTGGCGAACCTCACCCTCGGCGACTCCACGATTACCGGCTATAATTTTACCGGCGGCATCGTTGGTTCTCTCTATGCCATCGCCGCCACGCTCGACAACTGCCATGTCGTCCGCTCCGTCATCACTGGTGTCGGCCCACTTCACAATGTCGGCGCCATTGTCGGCACCCTCTCCGGAACAGCCACCGGCTGCACCTACCACAGCACCATCGTCCGTGCGCCGAACGACACCGGCGGCGAATTCCACGCAGACGGCGGAGACGCCTTCAACACCGGCGCGGGCTTGCACTACTCGCCCGTCAGCGGCAGCGGCGACATCCTCGGTGCCTCGTTCGACCCGTCCTGCCTGCTTCTGCCCACGAACGCGCCCGCGTTCCGCGCCGCCCTGATCGCCGCCTACTCAGACCCCGTCGCGCACACCGCGCGTGGCGGCGACGCGCCTGACCTCTCCGGGCTCGTCGTCACGAGCGGCGTCACTCGGCTCTACGCCGTCACGAACGCCACCCCCGCCGGCCTCTCCGTCTCCGGCACGGACGTCGTCCTCGCCGGCCTCGGCCGCTCCTACTTCGCCCCCGGCGACACCGTCGCGCTCGTCCCGCCCGCCGGCTTCGCCATCGTTTCCGCGAGCTACGACGACGGCGCCGCCCACGACATCCTCTACGCCGACGGCGCATTCTCCTTCACGATGCCCGCCGCCGACGTTTCCGTCGCCGCCACGCTCGCCCCGGCCTCCGGCTTCTGCGGACGCGCCGACGCGAACGGCGGAGAAAACGTCGTCTGGTCCTTCGACCCCGCGACCGGCGCCCTCGCCGTCACCACCAACGCCGCGGCCGTCGGCACGGACTTCTCGATGGCGGACTACGAATGGAACGCCCTCGACGACATCCCGTGGGCCGTCTTCAAGCCCTACATCGCCAGCATCTTCATCGCGCCCGGCGTGGCCTCCGTGGGCGACTACGCTTTCTACGACTGCACCGCGCTCGACTTCGTCTCCATCGGCGGCGATGTCTCCGGCATCGGCGAAAGCGCCTTCCAGACCTGCGCCGCCCTCGAGGCCGTCTTCATCCCGGAGAGCGTCACTAGCATCGGCAACTACGCCTTCCTGGGCTGCACTGCCCTCGCCACAGTCGAGGGCGGCGCGAACGTGACGCGCGTTGGCTTTGATGCGTTCGGCAGTTTGGGTGGGGGGAACGCTTTCACCACGCAGTGGCTCCGCGCGCAGCCCGCCGGCGTCGTCTATCTAGGCAAGGTCGCTATCGCGTTCCAGTCCGGCGCCGACACGGACGTCGAAATCGCCGCCGGGACCGTCTCCATCGCGCCGTGGGCATTCGATAACTCGCCCGTCACCTCCGTCGTCATTCCCGAAAGCGTCGTCCACATCGGCGAACAGGCCTTTGCATATTGCGACAATCTCGACGCCGCCTATCTTCTCTCCGCCGCCCCTCCGGCATTTGACGACCCAGACTACCTCTTCGCCCGCGAGGGTTTATATCCCGACCCCGACCTGCTCTTCTACGTCCGAGGCACCGCCTATGCCGACGCCTGGAGCGACGTGTGGGACTATATGGCGAACAACTCCAACTGGACCGACGCCAACCGCATCGTGATCGGCACCGTCTCCTGCACGGACGGCATCACCGCCGCCGGCACGCCCGTCCTCGCCTGCGGCGGCACGAACTACTACGCCGCCGGCTCCACGATCACCCTCGCCGGCGTGCCGCCCGCCCCCGATCCTGTCCCCGCCGGCTACACCGACCAGCTTGCCGGCTACGCCGTGAACGGACTCATCGGCGGCGGTCTCTTCACGATGCCCGAAGGCGACGCCGTGGTGACGCCGCGCTGGGCCGCCGCCGACTTCGAGACCGGCCACGCCGGCACCGAACAAGACCCCTACGTGATCTACAACAAGGACCAGCTCGACCTCCTCGCCGCGCGCGTGAACGGCGGCAAGACCTACAACGGCAAGGTCATCCGGCTCGGCGCGGACATCGCCTACGACCCGACCGCCCTCGACGAGAACGGCGAAAACTACACCGCCATCGGCGGCTATCACGATGGTGGCATTAAATCTTTCCGAGGCACCTTCGACGGCGTCGGCCACACCGTCCGCGGCATCCGCATCAACAAGACGGGCGACAGCAATGCGGACAGCTATCAGGGGCTCTTCGGCGAGGTCGATAATGGCACCATACGGAACGTCACGCTCGCCGACAGCGTCATCGTTGGCAATATATATGTTGGCGGCATTGCAGGCCAGCACGACAACGGTGCGCTCGCCAACTGCCGCGTGGAAGAGAGCGTCACCATTGGGGCAGGATGCAATACGGCCCACTACCACGGCGGCATCGTCGGCAGCAGGTGGGGCACCATCGACGGTTGCTTCAGCGCCGCCACGGTCACCAGTAGCGGAAAGACTTACTGCTCATTCTACGGCGGCATCGTGGGGAGCCAAGAAGGAATCATCCGGGACTGCCTCGCCCTCGGGAGCGCCGTCACGGCGGATGGTTCCAGTGGGGCCATCCTGGGAAGGGATCTATTTGGAAGCGCTTCCTTCACCAACAACTACTACGCCGCCTGCACGGTGAACGGTACGACCAACGCGACGAACGTGGGCTGCGGCAATCCCGCCGGCGACCAGGACGGCGCGCGCCTCGCGCACACGATCACGCTTGGGCCGGGCGTCCGCATCGTGGGCGAGGAGACGATTTACAGCAACAGCTGCCTTACCGCCATCGGCACGTCCGCGCTCCGCTATGTGACCGGCGCTGGGACACTTGCCCTCCGTAGCCTTGGCGAAGGAGGGACCAACCTCTACAGCGGCGCGGGGCAGACCATCACCCTGGCCTTCACCGGCGTTCTGCCGGAGGGATATGCATTCGTCGGCTTTGCCGTAAACGGCGTCGCCATCGACGGCGACACCTTCGCCATGCCCGACGCCGACGCGACGGTGACGGTGCGTGCCCTCAGCCCGTGGGCGCAGCTGCAGGCCGAGATCGACGCGGCGGACGGCGGGACGGTCGTCCTCGACCGAGATTACGCCGCCGCGGAGGGCGACGCGACGCTGACCGTCACGAACGCCGTGACGCTCGACCTCGCCGGGCACACGATCGACGCCAAGGGACGCTTCGGCGTCATCGAGATCGACGCCGACGGCGATCTCACGCTCACCAACAGCGTTCCGGGATCGGGCGCGATCACTGGGGGCGGCGGGAACGGCGGCGTCACCATATGCGGCGGCACGTTCACGATGACCGGCGGCGAGATCTCCGGTAACGCGGCCGAATTGTTCGGCGGTGGCGTCTTCCTGGCCTCCGGCTCGCTCGAGGTCTCCGGCAGCCCGGTCGTCGCCGGCAACACCAACTCGTTCGGCGCGCCGGTCAACGTATTTCTGTACGGGGGAATGATCACGGCGGGCGACCTCGCGGCGGGCGCCGCCATCGGCGTGAGCAGCTACACCCTCCCGATCTTCGGCGGCACTACCATCGCCACCGGCGCGACGGCGGACGACGCCGCGTATTTCTTCAGCGACAGTCCGAACTACCATGTGGAGTTCGCGAACGACGAGCTGCGCCTCGTCGGCGGCACCGTGTATCCGGTGTATCTCGCCGGAGCGGACGACGTCGTCACGAACAACTGGTTCGATTGGGCGAGGAAATACGGCGCGAACACGAACGCCGAATACGAGGCGGCGTTTCTGCTCGACATCGACCCGGCGACGCCGATTCCCGCCGGCGCGTCGATGCTGAAGATCGTCGAGCTCGGCACCACGAACATCCTCATGTCCGAAAGCGGAGACTATGGCGAACTTGCACAGGATATGGGATACACTGGGGATTACCTGGCCTTCCGGCGGATCGTGTTGGCGAGCGACGTGGCGGAACTCTGGCAGAGGGATGATTGGGACACCCCGTACGAGATCTGCAACGGCTACCTTGTGCTGCGCATCACGGGCGATCTCTCGCTTCCGAAGAGCGAGTGGCAGGCGATCAGCTGGTTCATGGAATTCAAGGAAGGCCGCGCGGAGATCATCTTCCCGGAGTTTTTGATCCACAGATACATCGAGCGTGTGGGCGGCAAGGCCGTCAGCGGGCTGTTCCTCAAGGCATGCATCGAGACAAAGCCGGCCCTTGAGTTCTTCGAGAACCTCGGCCTGCTAATCGCCGAGCCGTGATTCGGAATCCATGTCGAGGGCGAGGCCGAAGTACCAGGTGCCGGCGCTGCCAGGCGAGGTCTTCACGAGAATCACGTTCTCGCCTTTTTGCAGCCAGACTTCGACGGCCTTGTATTTGCCGATCGGGCCGCGCATCTTTGGCACGACGGGCTTTCCGTTGAGCCAGATCGTTCCATAGTAGTCGTTCACGTAGAAGAGCATCGTCGGCTGGCGGCGCTTAGTAGTTATGACCGTCCGCAGATAGGCGACGCCGTTCATCTTCGAGACTTCATGCGGCGCGGCGGCGAGAACGTCAAGGACTCTCTCTCCCCGTCCAAGCGCAACGGTCTTCCAATGCAACGTCGCTCCATTCATGCCGGTGCAGGCGGCATTCTTGTCAAACGGCTCGGTTTCCGGCGCAAAGGCCTTGTCGTATGACGCCTCGTCCCTCTCGCCGCCTCCCTTGTCGAAGGGGCCTATCACCTGCCAATTAAGTACCGGCCGCGAAGGAAGCCGTTTTATGCCGAGGTCCTTGATCGCCAGGCCATTCTCCCCCATTCCGGAAAGCCGGAGGTAGACGTCGTGATTCGGACAGGCGATCGGAGCCGCGAGGATGCGCGTCTCCAGACGCTCTTTGCGTGCTTTGTGATCCTTGTGGCTGAAATTCCGTGCCGGTATCACGCCCAGCAATCTCCCTTTCCAATCCTCTACGCGGATGTCGCCGTAGCCGCCGCCGAAAAGGGCGTTGACTTCAAGCTGCCGAAGGCCGCCGGGGGAGTTGTGTATCTTGATGTCGATTGACTTGCCCGGCGGAACGACTACAAACGGCTGCTTCGACTGCGGGAAGGCTGCGGTTGCGATGCCTTCCGTCTCGCGGAACGAAAGCTCTTCCGGCTTTATCCTGCGCTGGTAGTCGAGGAAGTCCGCAAGCGTCTTGCGTCCGACCTTGCGCACGACGCAAAGATCGTCCGGCCATCCGAACGCTTCGAACCACCAGCGGTGGTTCGTGCGGAAGTCGGCTATGAGCCGCCGCAGCTCAAGGATATCTCCCGCCTTGTGCGCCGCCTGCATCGGCGCAAAGAGATCACGCCAAGTCCAGCGTTCGTCGCGCCTGCCAAGCGCCATTGCTCTTGAATAATAGGTTTCGCCCGTTCCCGGCGAAGTCTCCACTGCACTCTTGATCGCCTGGCAGGGTTCGCCCGCCGAGCTGGCCGCATTGGCAAGGAACGCATAGTCCCTCTCTATCTGCGCCGCTTCCGCGGGATCCACCGGCACCTCGAAGCCGACGAGCGCCACCGCGCCCTTCGCGCGAAAGACGCCGGGCATGAAGGGCGGGAGCTCTATCTCGCTGAGAGGGGTGGCCGGTTCTTTCTCGAAACGCAGAACGGCGCGACGGTGCGCATCCGTGCGGTTCACAGCCCAGAAGAGAACGTCGTCGCCGTCCTTCGCCCACCAGACCGCGACAGGGGAATTGTCGTTTGAGGGTTGCCGACGATTGCGGCAATTGCCATTTGTTAACGATCTCCAGTCGTCCCTGTCCGGTATCGTGCGGTAGACGCGCACGAACTCGCGGAGCGCGTCGTCAAGCGGCGGGAGGCACCACTGCCCGCCGGCCCAGAGCTGGTCTAGGCGGTTGTCCGCAAGCGCCAGAGCGGCGGGTTCGAGGTGATAGGGCGACGAACGGTATGAGCTGTTGCAGCAAAGGCCCGTCGGCGGAGGCAGGGGTTCCTTCGCGCCATTCGGTCTGTGCACCCAGAAGTTGCCGAAGTGGACCGGGTCGAGATGGTTGATCTCAACGGCCGGGCCGCGAATGGTCGTCTGCGCGTCATCGAAGCCGAAGTCGCGCCGTGCGCCGAAGACCGACGGATCGAGTCCGGTGTCAGGCTCCTCGGCGGCGCTGCCGGACAGGACAAGGAACCGCGCCCCCGGCGCGCCCTCGCGCAGCGCGGCGAGCATTTCCGCGTGGAGCGAACGGCAGACCTCCGTGCGCCAGGCGCTCCACTCCCGCCCGTATTCCTCGCGGATGCGCTTCTTCCGCGCCGCGAAAGCCGCCTCGTCCGTGCCGACGGGCGCGAGCGCAATGCCAGACGCCTTCGAGAACAACCCCACCGTGAAATCGTCGAAGCCCGTCTCGGCGTTGTAGAACCACGGTTCGAAGCTGGCCGGCCATCCTTTCCAGAAACGGTGCTTGATTCCGCCGAACGAGGAGTAGCGCCCGTAGCGGCGGCCGAACTCTCGGCAGAATTCGATCTGCACCTTCCGCGCCGCGGGGTGCGCGGGGTTGGGCATTCCGGCATATACGCTGGGGGCTGGCCGATAAGGCTTTCCGTCTGCCGAAGCGACGAGAAGGAAGCCGTTGGTCGCGTCCGCCATGCCGCAGTGCGCGCACCAGGCGGCGACGACATCCGCGTAGTTGCGCTGGACCATGAAGTCTGCGAATATCCTTACGCCGTGCTTCTGCGCCCGCTGAAGCATAAGCGCAAACACGTCGCGGTCGAAGGGATTGCGTTCGCATCCGCCGCCGAAGCATCCATTCGCATAGACGTCGTTCCCTACGGGGACGAGCATCTGCGACGGCCCCTGGAAAGTCACCATTCCGTAGCTGAAGACAGGATGCGAGAGAGTAGTGCCGCCGCGCCACGCCTCAAGCTCGAAGGTGCGGTCCCATGTGAGAAGAAGGTCGTTCCAGTCGTGGTAGGGGCCTCTCGAATAGAGGGCTGCGCCGAACTTCGGATCCCACACGAGAGACGCGGCGGACTCCGGCAGCGGCGGCATCGTGCGCTCGTTCGGGCCGAGATTGACCTGCTCGCCGTCCCAGCCGAACTCGCGCGTCGCGTTCCATCCGCAGGCGGGCGCCTCGAGCGGGGGGAAGCCGTTCGGATATTCGAGGATCGACAGCTCCGCGACCGCGCCGCGCCTGTTCGGATGCGGGATGTGCGTGTTGCCCGCGCCGTCGGTCGAGATCACCATTACGTCGATCGCGTCGGAATTTGGCCATACGGGGATCTTCATCTCGCTCCAAGGCCCGGCGGCGGGCGCCTCGCCGCTGTCGATGCTCCACGCGTTCGAAAGACGCGTCCTGCGGTCGTAGGCGACGACCGACGTGAAGTGCCGCACGTCGTTGGGCACGCGCACGACGAGCGCGTGGGACCTCCCCGGATGCGCGACCTTGAGCGTATAGGCGAACCAGTCGTGATAGGCGCGCCTCATCGCGCCCTTGTCCCCCTTTTGGGCAGACGTCCAGGTGCCGTCGGGATTCTGGCGGCGATAGACGGTTTTGCAGCCGTTCGGCCCGCAGAGGCGGTATTCGCCGGCGGGAGTCTCTACGATCTCGCTCTTGCCGCCCTCGCGGAAAAGATGCGCCCCGCCCGCACCCTCGGCCGCGCAATTGACGCGATCGATTAGAATAGGCTTGCTGGATGGGCTGGACATTCTAGAGCCGCTGGAACTTCTAGCATCTCCAGCGCCGCCCCCGATCTCCGTCACCACGAAATCCCACGGTCCTTCGACGACTTCGCCGTTCGTCGCATCGCGAACGAGATACTTGAACGCCCCCTCCTTGTCGCACGGATATTCAAACTTCACCGGTTTCGCGCCAATCGCCAGGGTCTTGCTCCAAATCGTCTCACGCGGAGTTGCGGAGGCGCGGAGAACCTCCATCGTAAACCTTCTCGGCGTCGCGCCTGCGCCATTCTCCGCCGTGCAGCCGCAAACGACAAGCGGCTCTCCCGCGACGCGCGCCATGCAGTCGGGGTCGCGTCCTCCCATCCAGAATCCGACCTCTCCGCCATCCAAGCGCGTAAGCGTGGCGCGGATGTGGTTCGTGGCCATCGCCTTGGCCATCTCGTCCGTCCAGGAGTAGTCATGGAAGTGGAGGTAGAGGTCAAGCGTATGCCTCCCTGTTTCAAGCCAGCGGAACCGGCGGAGCCGCCCCTGCGCGTCGGACTTGTCGGAGTAGTCGTTCCCTCTGAACGAAAATGCTATTTGAACGCCGTCCAGCCATTCGCGGACGGCAGGGCGCGTTTTTGCGTCCGGCGGCACGATGTCTATTGCGTAGAGGCTCGGCTTGTCGACAACGAAATCCCATGTGCGGTAGGCGGGATAGATCGTCCGCGCCTCTTCAAGCCGGAATTCCCGCGTCTCGCCCGCGCATGCCGCAGACACCGCGAGGAACGTCACAGCCAAGGCGATTCCCAGCCCGATCTCTGCTATGGCCCTCTTTTTCACCATTTCCATCTTCGCTTCCTTGTCTGAAAATAATATTCCCTGCTAATAAACGGTTCTGTTAGCCGGTATTATACACTATTTGCTCTTGCCCGTCCACGATAGCCAAACTTTGGAGGTTCCCCAAAATTTTTCCGGCTGGCGAACGCTTGCGGCGGCCTGCGCGTTTTTGATCCGGTTTTCGGAAAAGAACGTCGCCTTTCGAGCTCGATCTTCGGTATAATACGAAGTGCTAAACACCAAACAAGAAAGGCGACACCATGTATGATACCACAATTGCGGCGAAACTGCTCAGGCAGCTTGAATCTTTTTTGGGGAGGATTCTTCCCCATTTCCACAGGCCGGTCGCCCGTTTCATAGGCGACATGATCTACGGAATCATGGTTGAAAAGGACGTGAAGCTATCGTCCGTAGTCCGTGCGCTCAAGGAGGACATCTCCCCGAAAAAGGTCGAGGACAGGCTCAGCAGGATGCTCTCGTCGGACGGGCTCGAGGCGGGTCTGCACGACTTCATCGCCTCCGAGGGCGCCAGGAGGGTCCGCAAGGACACGCTCATCATCCTCGACCCGTCCGACGTGCAGAAGCCATACGCGAAGAAGATGGAGTACCTCGCCAAGGTCTGGGACGGCAGCAGGGGCGACGTGGGCGAAAACCTCGGGTTCTGGGGCTGCATGGCGGTCGCCTGCGAGAGCGGGGGGCGCAGGCCCATACCGCTGCATTTCAGGCTGTGGTCTGCGGACTCTCCCGGGTTCGTCAGCGAGAACGACGAGGTGGAGGGCATCGTCAGAACCATATCCAGGCACACGAAGAAGCGCGGCATATACGTCTACGACAGGGGAGGGGACAACATCGAGTTCTACCGGTTCCTGCTGTCGATGGGGCTGGATTTCATCGTGAGGCTGAAAGAGCGCCACGTCAGGAGCTGGAAGCGCACGGTCATGTGCGGGGAACTCGCCTGGGAGTGCCGCATGCTGTACCGAGAGGTGGTGGAGTTCGACCACCACGGGGAGGAAAGGCGCGTGACGATAGAGTTCGGGGTCGTGCCGGTGCGTCTGCCGGACATCCCGGACAGGCTCCTGCACATGGTCGTCGTCAGAGGCTTCGGCAAGCATCCGATGATGCTGCTGACGACGCTCGCAAAGAGCACCTCGCGCGAGGCACTCTGGCAAGTGGTCGAGGGCTACATCACCCGCTGGAGGGTCGAGGACACGATTCGCCACGTCAAGCAGTCATACAAGCTGGAGGACATACGCCTGTTCAGGTACGCCAAGCTCAAGGCGATGGCGGCGGTCGTCCTCGCGACGATCTACTTCAGCATGGCGTGGATCGGCAACTCGCAGAAGCACGAGGTCATCGCAAGGAACATCGCCCGCATGTCGTTCAGAATACACGACGTGCCGGACTTCCACTTCTACGCCATCGCGGACGGCGCGAGCGACGTCCTGAAGAGAGGCCGCAGGTGGCGCGGCTTCGACCCCGCCGAGGCCGAGAGGGAGGCAGAAGCGTCGCTCTTCGCCTTCTTCGGCCTGAATACGGGATGACATCCGAATCCAGATGCCGCAATCCCCGGCCCCGAACGGAGACGTGTCCGCGTTCCCGCGGACGAATTTCCACTTGCGGAGAAATGAAAATCGCCACGCCGCCCTTTATTTGCAGGGGCGTGACGATTTCCATGCTCCCAAAAATGGGGAACCTCCATGTCAGTGGTTAGTGGAACCTTACTTCAACTCTGCAAGCGAGACGGACATGACGCGCATCGTGCGCATGCCGCCGCCGATGCAGTAGCCTATGACGAGACGCCCGCCGTATTCGCGGAGGAAAGGATAGCAGTTCCATCCCTCGGTCTCGAGATCCACGCGGTCCGTCCACGTCTTGCCGTCGTCGCTCGAGAAGCCCAGCGTCATGGGCGCGCGCTGGCCATTGTGGTATGGATATCCGAAGCGATACTGCGGATAGCTCTCGTGGTCGTTCCAGACGGCGGCGATGCGACCGTCCTTCAGCCGCTCCAGCGCGGCCGGCGAGCGCGGAGAGCGCAGCGAGCTCGGAGCCGCGGGGCCCCAGGTCTCGCCGTCGTCGCTAGAATACGCCGCATACTGCCAGTCGGCGTCCGTGCGGAAGTAGGTCATCACCCGCCCGTCGGAGAGCTGGACCGAACCAGGCTCCTCCATGCGCAGCGGATCGCCGTTCGGCTTCCTCGCGGAGATGGTATTCCTGGCGTGGCGCCAGGTGAGCCCCTCGTCGTCCGAGAGCCAGTTCGTGATGCACGCCCCGAAGCGTCCGCCATGGCTCGATCCGGAGTAGATGAGCCTCCCGCTTTTGAGCTGGACGACCCTCGCGTTGTTGAACACGTAGTAGGCGCGACAGGAGTCCGGCACCACGAACCCAAGCTCCTTCCAGGTCCGGCCTTCATCCGAGGAGTGGTAGCAGACCGGGCGGCAGTCCTTCTCACTGGTCTTGAGCAGATAGGCAAGGAGTATCTTCCCGCTGCGCAGACGAAGCAGCGAGACGCACATCACTGTTTTCGCACCGTTCGGGGTGGCGAACACCTCCTCGTCGTCCGTCCAGGTCTTTCCATTGTCGGACGAATAACGCCGGCAGATGTGCGACTTGGCGTCGTCGGAGTTGCTCCCCATCATCCTGCTCCACATCAGCATCAGCCGTCCGTCCTTAAGCTTTATAATGTCGCCCTCACTGTGGCGCTTGAAGTTTCCCCTCGGCTCAAGGCGCAGCAGCTCGTGGCGCTCGCCGAACGAGGTCGGGGAGGGTTTGCGCGTGCTCTTCTCCGTCTTTTCGGGCGGCAACTTCAGGGACCACCGCATCCGGTTCATCTCCGCGAACCCCTTCGCGTCCTCCGCGAGCGGCTTATCGGAGAACGCCGCGAGCAGCCTCTCCACCGCCGTGAGCACGCCCTGCGGCGACGCCTCGGACGTTAGCACCGCAACCACGGCGTCCTTCTCGGGCGACACCACTAGCACATTGCCGCCGTAGGCGGCTGTCCGCACTGGGTGCCGCCTCAGCCAGGACTCCGGCACCAGCCGGCGCGGGCCGGAGCATCCGTTGTGCAGGAAGCAGTCGCCGATGCGCGCGAGGCTCAGTATCTCCATCGCCACGCCGGTCGCGCCGCGCATAAGGCGCGCGTCGCCCGGCTGCGGCTGAGCCGTCCAGTTGTGGACCAGCGGTCCATGAAGCCGGTTCATGAAGTTAGCGACGATGAACGCCGCCGTGGATTCCCCCGCCGACCGCTCAATGTGCGCCGAGAGCTCGTCGCCCGCCGTCAAGGCGTCCGGCCCGTCGGCCATCATGCGGGAGACGAGACTTGCGAGCTTCGCGTCGTCGGCGAGACGGCCCTTCTCGACGGCGATACCCGCCGCAGCGAGCGTGATGAGGCGCGTGAGGCCGCCTATCGGAGCGCGGCCGCTGGCCACGTTCGCCTGGGCGTCCTGCTGTCCCTCGTCGCGCACGACGCCGCGCCAACTCCCCTGCGTCACCCACTTCCCGTGCCTCATCACGCAGAAGTCGCGGGGATGGTCGAGCCGCTCCAGGTCGGCCATAAACTCCACAAGCGCCTTCGACGGCACTCCCTCCGCCTCGGGCGTGCGCGGTCCGAGATTCTTCACGTCGATTCCCGTCGCGACGCTCGCAGCAATCGCCGCACCGAGCAAGAGTAGTTGTTTCATTTGACTTCCTTCCTTGTTTCGTCTAAAGACAATGAGCCATGTAGAATGGCAGATAGGTGATGTCGGCATCCGTCTCGTAATCGCCGGTACAGACGACATACCTCGTGCCGAGGTTTGCAGGATGATGCTTGACGAGCCAGTCGAGAGACGCGTGGACGCGATAGCCGGAACTTTTCACCTCCACGGGACACACTTTGATTCCGTTCCTGAAGAGGAAGTCCACCTCGACCCTTGGATTGGAGCGCGAGTGGAAAAGGAGGTCATATCCCCTGCTCACCAGCGCCTGCGCCACGTAATTCTCGAAAAACATCCCTTCGTTGATACCAAGCTTGTCGTACAGCACGCCACGTAAAAGGCGACCGTCCACATCGTGCGTCCCCGCCATTGCCTGTGTCAGCAACAGTCCAGTATCAAGCGAGTAGCACTTGAACGTCGTATCTTCCAAGTTCATCTCCAACCCCACATCCGGGCTGGTGGAATTATAGGCAATATTCGCTATCATGGCGTCACTGAGCCAAAGAAAAGCATTCTCGTAACGCCGCATCCTGGCGTTACGATCCAAATCTATAAGATGGAATTTCTTTTCGCGCGTGTTCAGCGCCGAAGGGATATGCCTGAACAGAGCCCGCACCTTTGATGCGTAGCCCTTGGCGTATTTACCGATGTCGGCGTTGTACAGCGAGAGTATCTCGCGTTTCGCCGCCTCACACGACTCCAACCGGTGGTCGCCGCCCAAGCAATAGGCTTCCACGGATTGTGGCATTCCTCCCACGACCATGTATTGCCTCGCCAGTCTTACCGTGTCGGCATGAAGCCATTCCATCGGCTTCTTTTCGATAAAGCATTCGCGTATGCGGTCTGCCGTCCTGTCAGCGCCAAGCGCCCAGAGGAACTCTTCGAAGTCGAGTGGGAACATTTTCATCTTGTGCTCTTCGCTTGGGATGACGATATCCTTGACGTTTTCGTGTATCCCCAGAAGCGAACCCGTCTCGATGTAATGGTACTTGCCGTATTCCATCAACTGCTTGATCGCTTCGCGCGCGATGGGGAAACGCTGCACCTCGTCGAATACGACGCAACTTCTGCCTGGCATCAAGGAGACGCGGTGAAGTATCTGAAGCCTTTCCAGCGTGCCTTCGATGTCGTTCTCCTCCGTAAACGCCTTCTTGCTTTCTTGGACGAGCCGACCTTTGCGGGAGAAGTCGATGAAGATTGATGTCTCGTACTCTTTCTGGACGAATTCCTGTACGAGATGGGTCTTGCCGACTCGTCTTGCACCCTCTATCAACAAAGCATATTTGTCGGCAAGTTTCTCCTTCCATTCCTTCATCTGTGAGTATGCTTTTCGCCTGAAGTTAACATCCATCACAATTATCCTTTCTTTTGCAGTTCAGGCGTATTATCGCATATTATCTCCCGCATGTCAATATCCCCTGTCACCAAATCGCCAAAGTTAGATAGCATATTTGTCACTATATCGCCAAAAATGTAGAAGATCCTCTGTCACAATATCGCCAAGATTCCCTGACGATGTCACCGAATACGGAGAACATTGCCTTTACGTTTTGCGGCGGCGATGCCAGTCGCCGCGAGCGTGATGAGGCGCGTGAGGCCGCCTATCGGGATAGCGTGAGTCCGCGAAACCATGCCCCCTACACGTGAGCACATGCAACTGGACAGGAACGCTAGTCATTAATAGAATGAATACCTTTTGCTGTTACGTACAAAAACTTACCGCCCTTTTTCCTGTTATCAATAACCCGTAACAAGCCTTCATTTGTTTGAGGTACCATCGGCTTAGGGTTGCCATTTTCATCTTTGACAACATTGTACTGACCCAATGTTACGTTATAAAATGCATTCGTATCGGCCGAGGTGGCAAATACTTCCTCACCATTATTTGACAAACCCGAAATTTTACCAGGAAGAGTCGCAACTACATTGGTAGAAATCTCACCTTCCGTCAAAAATTTCTCTCTATCCACGTCCAATTCTAATACCTTTTTGTCATGCATATCAATATAAAACTTTCCTCCTTTTTGCGTTGGCAAACCAGTCATAACTGTTGGATAAAAATCGTACTCATCTTCACATAAACGTTGAGACAATACATTAGCTCCCTCTACTCTATGTAATCCCTTTAACTCTAACGGAAAATCATCGTTGTAAAATTGCACGAAGTAACGTTTCCAAAAATAAAAATTAGAACCATCTTGATATACCGCCAGACAAGTTTGCTCCGTAGGACTCTTTGTAGGCTTCCCTGACATATCTGTACGCGCATCCCCTGTTTGGGGGTTATAAATTAAAGAAGTGCCTATTCGCCGAACGGGATAAAAGTATAAATATCCCCCTTTTTCTGCAATTAAGGTTCTGCCCTTCATTCTTTCTACATTATTTGTTTCACCAGAATTTGTTGTATCAATTACTTCGCCATGCATACTGGGAATACCATCATGAACTGTAAAATGAATAACTTTTGTTCTATCATGTGTGTCAGAGGTACCTCCCCAATTTTCTGTATGCGCATAATAATTTGTTCCATCCCCGCTAACAACAGAAATAGCATTCGTTGTAAAATAATTTGCAAAACCCCTCTCACCATCTGGCGATACAATCATCCATGGCGTTTCAACTTGACTTGTCGTTGCCGTCGGATCATGTACAACGACATATCCATTGGGTTGTTCCTGCGCAGAGGTAATGTCCGATTTACCACAATTGACCATTGCAGCAAAAGCACACATTGAGATAAGTGATTTATACTTTGACATCTGCCTTTGCACATGATGAAGCAGCCCCGTCTTGCCATACCTGCGCGGAGCGATCAAAGTGACATTCCTATCATTCTCGATCGCAGCGACGAGTTTTTCGGTCTCCTTCTTGCGGTCGCAGAAGAACTCTGGGCCACTATAGCCCACCACGACAAATGGATTTTTCTGTTTCACGCAAGAATTATATCATAAAATGCCGAATCCTGCAATTAGCCATTGCGAAATTTTCGCAGCGAACTCTTCGCAATTGCGGCTACGCATAGTGGCTAGTGGTTAGTGCTTAGCACAGGACTCCGCCGAGGAGGATTGCGCCGGAGGCGGAGTAGAGGACGGCCGACTGTCCGGGCGCGACGCCGGCGAGACGAAGTCTCAGGCCCGGGCGCGGCCTGCACGCCGCAATCGCCGTCAGGCGATTCGCCGCGTACGCCCGCTTTCGTGGTCGCGCGCCAGCGCTAACGCCACTTTTGTGGTCGCGTGTCCGTGCCGCATTAACTCCAAAAGAGCTCTATCAACGTTAATATTTATGGTATATTATGGTATAATATCCCGCCAGCACAACTAGAACGAGGCTGATGCCATGAGAAAGAACATATGCGCAATGCTGATCGCGGTTGCAACGGTGGGCGGGGCCATTCCTGCGGGGGCGACCATCATCACCAACCGCGAGCAGCTTGCCGCCATCGCCAACGACCTTGACGGCACCTACGTACTCGAAGCCGACATTGACCTTGCGGGCATCGACTGGACGCCGATCGGCGACACTGACACCCCGTTCGCCGGTACATTCGACGGTCAGGGCCACATCCTCTCGAATCTGGTCGTGAACACGGCTGGCGACGACTACGCCGGCTTGTTCGGATCCCTTATCGGAACCGTTCAGGGTGTTACTCTCGTGAACCCCGTCGTCTCGGGCGGCGCGTATGTTGGTGCGCTCGCTGGCGAGATCGGGGAAGACGCGCATGTGAGCCGCTGCGGCGTCGTCGGCGCGTCTGTCACCGCGTCCGGGGAGTGCTCGGGCGCTTTCGCCGGGCAGATCTGCGGCGGCGCGGATGTCTCCGAGAGCTTCGCCGCCGGCACGGTCTCCTCAGCCGGCAACAGCGCGGGCGGTTTCGCGGGGTATGTGGAAGAGGCGTTCATTTCCGACTGCTACGCCGTCGCGGACGTCTCGGGCAAGCGCTACGCCGGTTCGTTCGCGGGGAAGATCGTCGGTCCCGAGGATGACACCGCTATCGAGCGCTGCTACGCGGCGGGGACGGCATCAGGAACGCAGGACGCGGGCGGCTTCGCGGGAGCGCTAGAGGACGAGCCGGGACTGACCGACTGTTTCGCGCAGGACCCCGACGCCGCCACCGACGGCGTCACGGCGCTCGACGCGGCGGAAATGCGCGCCGCGGCCAACTTCGCCGCGTTCCACGCGACCGGACGCTGGACGCAGGACGACGGTCGGACGCAGCCCTACTTCGCGTGGGGCCTCGTGGACGGCAAGTTCATTCTTTCCGGCGACGACGCCATCACCGGCCGTGGAGCATACGATCCCGGAACGAACGTGCTGATTTCCTGCAACTCGCAGGACCGCATCTTCATCGGCTGGACCGGCACGGCGACATACGCCGACCGGATCAACGACTCGACGACCGTCCTTCTCGACAACCACCGCACCGTCGCCGCCGAGCTCGGCACCATCGTCACCGACCGCGCAGGGCTCGCAGCCGTCGCCGACAACCTCGCCGGGACATACGTCCTCGCTGCCGACATCGACCTCGCCGGCATGGACTGGACGCCCATTGGCTTCACCAATGCGAACTTCACCGGCAAGTTCTACGGCAACGGACACACCATTTCGAACCTCGTCGTCACGAACAATCCTTCCATCAGCGGGCGAGGCCTCTTCGGAGTGACTGTGGGCGCGACGATTGACGGCGTCACCGTCTACGGCACCGTAGCGGGCACGGCGTTTTTCTCGGGCGGCCTCGTCGGCAATGCGATCGGGACTCACATCGTGAATTGCCACGCGGATTGTTCCGTCTCCAGCTCCAGCTCCTACACCGGCGGACTCGTCGGCGGCATCTCCGAAGGGACGACCATCGTCGGTTGCTCGGCAGGGGGAACCGTACACGCAGAGGGCCAATACACGGGCGGCCTGGTCGGCTACTGCGGGGGCGACAGGCTCGTCCTCCGCGATTCCTTCTCGACGGCGGACGTGACCGGCATCGAATCCACGGGCGGCTTCGTCGGCTACCTCAACAGCGGCGGCCTGGAGATCTCAGGCTGCCGCGCCGACGGCTTCACCGGCGGCCGCGGGAAAGTCGGCGGCTTCGTCGGGTCCGTCTCCAGCAATACCGTGGCGACGATTTCCGGCTGCGTGGCGCGCGGCGACGTGCGTTCCTTCGCTTCCTCCTACGGCGGCTTCGTCGGCGAAATGTTGAGCAGGACTGCGACGAATTTCAACTGCTGGAGCTCCGGCGCCATCTGGGGAACGGGCGGCGACATCGGCGCGTTCGCCGGGAAGTGCACGAAAGGCACGAACATAAACTGTGCCGTTTCTGGCGCCGCCAACGGTCCGCGGTACTTCTGTGGCAGCAACATCGCCATCACGGGCGCCGTCCTTTCCGCCGCGGAGGTGGTGGCGCGCTCGGTGGACGCGAACGGAGATCCCTGGCCGGACGCGCCGAAGCGGGCCAAGTCCGCCTCTATGACGCCGATTTCGACAGTCGAGGAACTGTTCGCCGTCACGAACGACCTCGCGGGCTCATACGTGCTGACGGCGGACATCGATCTGAACGGCCAGTCCTTTGAACCCATCGGCACCGGCAGCAAAGCCTTTTCCGGCGAGTTTTACGGACAGAACCACAAGATCATCGGTTTCGACATGACAACCACGAACCTGTACGCGGGGTTCTTCGGCAACATCCACGGCGGCCGCGTGAACGGCGTGCGGCTGGAGGGGACCGTCTCCTACCAAGACAATCCCAACATTTCTGCCGTCTGCCTCGGTGGCTTCGCGGGCGAGATACAATCCAAGTCGCTCGTCGATGATTGCGCGTTCATGGGGGAGATCCAGACCGAAGGAACCCGCTACGTCGGCGGTTTCGTCGGCTACACCGAAGACGCGCCCCTCATCCTCCGCTGTTGCGTGGGCGACACGCGGATGTGGAACGCCTCCTCCTCCCAGCAGTACACGGGCGGCTTCGTCGGCTGCCACAACAACGGCTTCATCAAGGACTGTTGCGCCTTGGTGGACGTGTCCGCCGACCATGACGCCGGCGGCTTCGCGGGCTACGTGGCGACATCGGCCCGAATCGCCACCTCCTGGTGCTCCGGGCAAGTCAAGCAGGATGGAAGCTGGATCGGCGCGTTCGTCGGCCATGCCAATGGCAAGGGCATTGTCACCAACTGCTACTACGATTCAAGCGTGAACGGCGATCTGGCGGCCCACGGCACCGGTGCCATCTACGGTTCAGAGAACTACAATGGCATCACGCCTGTTGACGACATGAGCATAACCAACAATCTCCCGGCGCTCGACTTCGTCGAAACCTGGAAGATCAACGAAGGGGACGAGACCCCGTACTTGCGAGCGGTCTTCACCGCATACGAACTCTGGCTGAAGGATGCTGGCCTGGAAGTTCAGACGGAGCCCGACAAGCTGGAGAACGGAATCCCCGCAGTGGTTCGGTATGTCTTCGGGATCGACCCTGCGCTCGGCCCCGCCGATCTTCCCGAGCCGCTGATCGACGTCAAAATCGATGCGAACGGAAAGCCATACGTGAAACTCCCCCCTCTGGTGAACACCGAGGGCGCGACGGTGACGGTCCTCGCCACCGAGGACCTCTCGGACTGGTCTGACGCGAAGCTCGTACCTATGGTGTACGACGCGTCAGACGGCACCTACAAGCCTGCGGATGGCGAGAGTCTGCCCAGATTGTTCTTCAAGTGGGCAATTTCGTTCGATTGGTAATGATTGATTAAGCACTCAGATGGCAAGAAGATGAAACTAACAGCATTTCTAGGGTTCGCGCTGGGCGAGTCGGCGAGGTCGAGGTTGCAGAATCCCGTGGGGTCAGACCCAGAGTCCATGGGCACCATTGGGGACAGGTCCTTGCGGGGATCTGGATCAATAGTGACGGTTAGTCTTACGGCAGCTCGACCGAAACCTTGAAGAACCGCATCGTGGGATCGCCATCCTCCGGCACTTCGCGCCATTCCGTGTCCGAAAGATTCGACTTGCCAAGCGTCTTGACACGCGGCAAAAACGAATTGCCAGAGCCGTCCTCGGTATGATTGAGCGTAATCACCGGCTTCCCATCCTTTATCTCGAAATGGCTGATCTTCAAGTCATCATTCGGATCTTCAGGATTGATACCAAGCGCATAACACTCCCCCACCGTCCGGCATCCATTCGCCGCCGGCAAAGCTGACACATTTTCCGTTCCTTCTCGTGCGGACGCTTCAAACAAGGATGGAAAGGATGACAACCATGTCCATATACGGTTGGTTTTATCTTGCGGTGGAATCTTTCCTGCTACCATGTTATCGAGGGCAAGAGAATTATAGTAACTTATCATGTGCCCATAATCTTCAGGGCTAAATGGATATTCATTACCGTCTTTATAGTTGTTCCTGTCCCCCATGATTTGTTGTCCCCATGCAGCAAGCTCCCCAAATGTTACATACCCGTTTTGATCGGCAAATACATTGATCCCGTATATGTCCGCCTCGCCATTGAGCCAACCCCTATCGCAAATAAGAGCCTTGAACGCACCGCAATATGTTGTTTCATTAGCTTGGGCCGCGACGATCCATGCGATATTCCCCATGCCATCGCCATCTATGCCGCTCCTGTCAATCATGCTCGCAGAATGGCATGAATCTATAAGCGCCACAACACCTGTACCCACAGGAAATCTATTAAAACTTTCATAAAGCTCTGACGCGGATATAGTCGTCTTATAGCTATAACAGGACAGCAATCCACTCGTGCCATGCCCAACATAGTAGAACAATACAATATCACCAGGAGTCGCAACATTCTCGGCAATGTATTTCAGCTGCTTGAATATTGTTTCTCGCTTCGTTGCCGAACCACTCAACGTATTCGGCACATATCCATCTGCACCACCATACCTAATATACGCTCCTCTGAATACAGATACTTGATGCGTATGGTTGGCGTGCGCATCCAACCATCCGTTTTCGTATTCATCCACGGCAACAAAAAGACCATGCCGGTTTCGTGTTACGCACTCTGCAATACGTCCGTTTTCGTCCACAACACGATACTTCACCGTGTGTAACCCATCCATTCTCTTGGCAAACCGCGTATCGGTCAGGTGGGTGACCAATACACTATTACCATCGGCGGTGACTTCAACGTTGGCTTTTACGAGTTGTGCACCGTCGATTCCATACCATTTCTTCTCGGATTCAATATCCTCATAGTACATGAGACTGTATGAATGCTCCGCCCCGCTTGTATCCGAATCTTCGCACTTGAGCGTAATCGACCCATTCGACCAATTCGCCGACTCTGCCGTCAACGTCATCGGAGGATTCGCCCACACCGCATATAGCGTCTTGTCGGATTCGACCGTAATCGCTTCTTCGTCCTTATAAACAACTTCTCCATCTGCCGTAACTGCCCAACCCTGGAACACATAGCCGTCTCTGTAAAACTTATTCTTCAACAGACTCTGCTTTTTCCCAATATCAAACGTTTGTTCAGGCATATTCCCTTCAATGTCATTTGCATTTGCATTATAAGTAACAACTGAAAACTCAACAGAGGGCCTGTTGTATTGCAACGCTCTTATCTCTGAAGCCGAAAGAGTCCGATTGTAGATAAATAGATCATCCATTACACCAATGAAATATTCAAGTGCTTGTGGGGGATGTTTACCGATAATCAATGAAGCATTGCTTAACGGGAAACTTCCTGAAGGACACGATTTTGACTTGTACAAATGTCCGTTAATATATGAACGACAAACCTTGTCACTACCATATGATACAGCAACATGAACCCATTTGCCGAGTAATGACGCACCGGTGAAGTCAGCCTTGACCCCATTTCCTATTTCAGTACCGTAAGAAGTATCATCTGGTGTCAAATTGAAGCAATACTGGTAATTTCCTTTTGACAACAACGCAGCCCATCGTTGTCCCGTGGTATGCCAATTGCTAATTTTAACCCAAGCCGCAATGGTGATGGCGCTACCAATCGAATTCAAGGAAGATGAGTTCGCTACCTCAATATAATTTCCTGCCCCAAAGTACATTGCACTTTCCACATCGCCATGCCGATCTGTAGTCAATGTGGCACCATGAATACTTCCATTATTATCGTTTCCACTTATGTCATTGGCATTACCATCAAACGGCCAATAGGCCACAAGACCGTCAGACAAACTTGCTGCCACTGCAAAAGCAGATACCCCAATAATTGCTACGGCTAATATCCACTTCTTCATTTTCTCATCACTCTCTTTCCGCGCAGTTGTTTGCCGCCGGGGGATTCCGATGCATGAAAGAGGAGCGCATTCCCTCTCGTCATGCACTCATCCGAAGCCCGTCCAAAGGCCCAATAGGAATACATGGAAGAGAAAATGCGCTCCAATCGGCGCATCTTCACTCGCATGTCGTTCCTATTCAGAAAACTTGGACGTATTTCGGATGAACGACTTGCTAGCGTTGACGCTAAATTGTCTTTGTCACTCCGCTTTGGGTTGGCGGCGGCCGCGAGGCGACCGACCTTCCATTTCAGGCAGCGCGTTAAGGATAACGCGTGTGGATGCTTGCACATCATTCGGGTTCGGCTTACACCGAATCTTCCCTCCGAAAAGCTTTCGCTTTCTTCGACACATCTACCACCATTGCGGCGACCGTGGCAAGCCACGCGACTTGCCTATGACCGTTTCACTGTTTTGTCTTTCGTTCCTTTCATTTCAGTTCTTCGGTTTGAGATTGGTGCCTTGTCATGCAAAAGGATTGAAGATTGGCACACCCATACCAACCATGTCATCGACATTCCGCGTGACGAGCTTCATGCCATGGACTAACGCCGTTGCCGCTATCAGCGCATCAACTGCCGGACGCTTGCTACCCACGCGCTCCGCATCCCCGCATATTCGTCCCCACACCAACGAGACATTCTTTTCTACTGGTAAGATGCGGTCCGCGAAAGAACCAAGTATTTCCGTTTGCAACCACTTTTCCAATGCTATCGCACGGGCGTCACCGCCACGCTTTGCGATCCCCTTCTTGATTTCACCGACAGTGACAAACGAGAGATATAGCGATTCGGGATCCTGTCGTCCAAGCCAGCCAATCACCTGCTCATTGGGGTGACGGCTGGCAAGCTCGCTTATGACGCAAGTATCAAGCAGAAACTTCATAGGTCGATATCTCTGCCGTAGTCTGATGAATCACGTGAAATATCGAGCGTTTCGCCTTCGTCCAATTTGGGGCAGGACAGAAGAGCATCCACAAAGGTTCTCTTTTTAGGTCTTGTCCGCACGGCGGCATGGGCGGGGAAGGAGTCTTCAGCGGCAATCGGGAGAAGAATCACCTGAAAGGAGTACGATCCGTATTCCCTCGGAACCGCTATGCTTATGCGATTTCTGCGCGGACGCGCTATTGTTTCAATTGCCATCATGTCATTAATCCTTTCGTTAAAAAAACATATTTCTGCGGTATTCAGGATGAAAATACCTACCATATCCAATGAAGTCGCTGATATGTGGCTTAACGCAGCCGATTGGATGACATACATCTTCGGCGAAGGATTCAGATGACGACACCACCTCTACAAAAATGACATCAAGGGAACCCGACGTCGGAAACGTGAAAAGATTCTCGCCATCATGCCCATTGACATGCTGACGCCAGACACGACTCGAACGTTGCGCGTTCTCGAACGTTTTTGTCCATTCCGTCTTGTTCATCAATACAAACACGACTGTTATCCTTTTGCGGACGCCATTATACCATATTCCCCCGCCTCATACAAACATACAAACATGTCTTTCACGTTGAACTGTCCTGCATGTTCTTCAAGTACAAAATCACCTTGGAGGAATAAGACCATCGACAAGTTTTGTCGCATGACTACACGTGTTTTTACGCGCAGTGTAAATGTTCAAACCGCTTTCATAGCGCATGGCCCTTGGCACGGAGTATGCTACTCACTTCCGTATGGACTACATCGAGAAATGGCGGCGCGAGAGGAAGCGCAATGCGTTCCTCGCGCTGGCTGACGGCACGGTGTTCCGCGGCGTCGCTTTCGGCGCCCGGCGCGATGCACTAGGCGAAGTTGTTTTCAACACCGGCATGTCCGGCTATCAGGAGATTCTCACCGATCCAAGCTATGCGGGGCAGTTCGTCACCCTCACCGCCGCCGAAATCGGCAACTACGGAGCAAATGGCGCGGACATAGAGAGCCGCGCCCTTTTTCTGTCGGGGCTTGTGATCGGCGACCTCGCCGAACCAAGCAACTGGCGAAGCGAGAAAAGCCTGGACGAGTATCTCAAAGAGAACAATGTCCCCGGCATCTACGGCGTGGACACGCGCGCGCTGACGATCCACCTGCGCGAACACGGCAACTGCAAGGCGTTTTTGTGCGTCACGGCGGATGGCGACGGCGATGACGCCGCCGTGTATGAAAAAGCCGTGGCCAAGGCACGCGAATGGGAGGGCCTCGACGGACAGGACTACGCTGCGAAGGTGACTTGCGAGAAACCTTACGAGTTGGAAAATGCTGCCAATGTGAAAGTGTTGCCAAGTCCAATTCCCAGTTCCAATGGCACCGTGCACTCATTGGAAATCGGCAACATTTCCACAATGACAACACCCCACATCGTCTGCTACGACTTCGGCGTGAAGATGAACATCCTGCGCTCGCTCGCGGCGTGGGCCCACGTCACAGTGGTCCCGGCAAAGACGCCCGCCGAGGACGTCCTCGCCCTCAAGCCCGACGGCGTGTTCCTCTCAAACGGTCCGGCCGACCCCGCCGCCGTCACCTACGCCATCGACAACATCCGCAAATTGCTTGGAGCGTCCCCCAATCCCCCAATCTCACAATCCCCCAATCCCCCAATCCCCCAATCTCACAATCCCACAATCTCACAATCACCCAATCTCACAATCTCACAATCTCACAATCACCCAATCCCCCAATCTCACAATCTCCCAATCTCACAATCTCCCAATCCCCCAATCCCCCTCATGGGCATCTGCCTGGGCCATCAGCTTCTCGCGCTCGCCTGCGGCGCGAAGACGGGACGGCTCAAGTTCGGGCACCACGGGTGCAACCATCCCGTCAAAAACCTCGCCACGGGCAAAGTGGAGATAACGAGCCAGAACCACAACTTCGCCGTTGTGGAAGATTCGATGCCGGAATGCCTCGAAGTGACGCACGTCAACCTCAACGACGGCACGATCGAAGGCGTCCGCCACAAGACGCTCCCGGCGTTCTCGGTGCAGTACCATCCCGAATCCTGCCCCGGCCCGCACGACTCGAAGTATCTTTTCGACCAATTCAAGAAAATGGTCTTTGACTATCGGCAGACGGCGTCCGACAACGGTTGTCGGCCGGCTGAAGCCTGATGACGCCAGACCCCACTATTCGCGAAGCCATGAAAAAGCAAGTCAAATACGTGTTCATAACCGGCGGCGTGGTGAGCTCCCTCGGCAAAGGCGTGACGAGCGCCTCCCTGGCCCTTCTACTGAAATCCCGCGGATACAACGTGTTCATGCAGAAGCTCGACCCGTACCTCAACGTCGATCCCGGAACGATGTCCCCCTACCAGCACGGCGAGGTGTTCGTGACGGACGACGGCGCCGAGACGGACCTCGACCTCGGCCACTACGAACGCTTCGCGGGCGTGACATGCACCAAGGCCAGCAACTTCACTTCGGGGCGCATCTACTCCGCCGTGCTCGCCCGCGAGCGCGCAGGCGGATATCTGGGCGGCACGGTGCAGGTGGTGCCGCACATAACGGACGAGATCAAGGCGGCCATCCACAGCGCCGGCGAACACGACTGCGACATCGTCCTCTGCGAGATCGGCGGCGTCTCGGGCGACATCGAATCTCTCCCTTTCCTCGAGGCCGCGCGCCAGTTCCGCTTCGAAGAGGGCTATGAGAACACATGCTTCGTGCACCTCACGCTGGTGCCGTATCTCAAGGCGGCAGGCGAGCTGAAGACGAAGCCCAGCCAGCACTCCGTGGGCCAGCTGCGCGCCATCGGAATCATCCCCGACATCCTGGTGTGCCGCACCGAGATGCCGATCCCCGAAGAGCACATGAAGAAGCTCGCCCTCTTCTGCAACGTGAAGCGCGAATGCGTGATCGAAGAGCAGGACGTGACTGATTCCGTGTACGCCGTTCCGCGCGAACTACGCAAGCAGGGCCTCGACGAGCAGGTGCTGCGGCAGCTGCACCTCGACATCTGGCCCATCAAGCACACCATCTGGGACACGCTCGTGAGGAAGGCCACGGAGCCGAAGAAGGCCTGCCGCATCGCCCTCGTAGGCAAATACATCTCAATCCGCGACGCGTACAAGTCCGTCCACGAGGCGCTGCAGCACGCCGGCATGGCCAACAACTGCAAGGTTAAGGTCGTGCCGATCGAGGCCGAAGAGCTTGAGTGCCTCTACGACGATAACGGACATGACGCACAGGGCAGGAGACGCACCCCGAGTCAGGCGTCCCGCGCCCAGAATCCCCTCAAAAACATAGACGGCATTCTTGTGCCGGGCGGATTCGGCTCGCGCGGAGTGAAAGGGAAGGTCGCAGCGATCAAATATGCCCGCGAGCACAAGGTCCCCTTCCTCGGCATATGCCTTGGGATGCAGTGCACTGTGATCGAATATGCCCGCGACGTCGTGGGATGGGCGGACGCCAACTCCACTGAGTTCGACGAGAACACGTCCCACCCCGTGATAGATCTCATGGAGGAGCAGCGCGGCATAACGCAGAAAGGCGGCACTATGCGCCTCGGCGCATATCCATGCAACCTCAAGAAAGGCTCGCTTGCGGCAAAGCTCTACAAGGAGGCGACGATATCCGAGCGCCACCGCCACCGCTACGAGCTGTCGATGCACAGCGACGGCAGGGCCGCGCTCGCCAAGGCCGGGCTGGTGGTCTCCGGAACGTCGCCCGACGGAACGCTCGCCGAGATAGTGGAGCTGCCGCAGACGAAGCACCCCTACTTCATCGCCTCGCAGTTCCATCCTGAGTTCAAATCCCGCCCGACGGCCCCGCATCCGCTGTTCGTGGGTCTTGTGAAGGCCGCGCTGGACAAGGAGGGGAAATGAAGCGCACGGATCTGAGGAAAATACTGATAATAGGCTCGGGGCCGATAGTCATCGGGCAGGGATGCGAATTCGACTATTCCGGCGTCCAGGCCGTGAAGGCGCTGAAGAGCCTGGGCTACGAGGTCGTGCTGGTGAACTCCAACCCGGCCACGGTGATGACAGACCCCGACCGCGCCGACAGGACTTACATCGAGCCGCTGACGGCGGACGTGCTCCACGAGGTCATTCGCCGCGAGCGGCCTGACGCCCTTCTGCCGACCCTCGGCGGACAGACGGCGCTGAACCTGGCCATGGAGCTCGCGAAAAGCGGCGTCCTCAAGCGCTATCGCGTGGAGCTGATCGGTGCCGACGCCGACGCCATCGAACGCGCCGAGGACCGCAATCTCTTCAAGGAGGCGATGCGCGGAATCGGCCTGGACATGCCGCGCTCCGGCAGCGCGCACTCTCTGGCCGAGGCGGAGGCGGTGGCGCGGACCATCGGCTCCTGGCCTCTGATCGTGCGCCCGGGCTTCACCCTGGGCGGAACGGGCGGCGGAATCGCGCACAGCCCCGAGGAATTCGCAAAAATCGTCTCGGGCGGCCTCGAGGCGTCGCTCAACCACGAGGTGCTCGTGGAGGAGTCGCTGATCGGATGGAAGGAATACGAGATGGAGGTGATGCGCGACAAGGCGGGCAACGCCGTGATCGTCTGCTCCATCGAGAACATGGACCCGATGGGCGTCCACACAGGCGACTCGATCACAGTGGCGCCGATCCTCACGCTCACCGACCGCGAATACCAGGAGATGCGCGACGACTCAATAAAGGTCCTGGAGAAGATCGGCATAGAGACGGGCGGATCAAACGTCCAGTGGGCGGTGAACCCCAAAGACGGGCGGCGGATCATCATCGAGATGAACCCCCGCGTCTCGCGGTCGTCCGCGCTGGCGTCCAAGGCCACTGGCTTCCCCATCGCGAAGATCGCCGCCCTTCTCGCCGTGGGATTCACGCTCGACGAGATCAAGAACGACATAACAGGCAAGACGCTCGCGTGCTTCGAGCCTAGCCTCGACTACGTGGTGGTGAAGATCCCCCGCTTCGCGTTCGAGAAGTTCCCCGGCGCGAACGCCACGCTAGGCACGCAGATGAAGTCGGTGGGCGAGGTGATGGCCATCGGACGCACCTTCAAGCAGGCATACCTCAAGGCGGTCCGGTCCCTGGAGGCTCCGCTGAAATACCACGACGCGGAGAGCTACGACCCGTGGTTCAAGCGCGAGCTTGACGAGATCGAGGCGTTCAAGGAGCACCTCGGCAGCTTCGCGCCGCCGGCACGCGGGGCGCGTGCCGGCGAAGTCACTCTGCCGCCCGACCTTCTCCGCCAGGCGAAGGTCCTTGGCTTCGGCGACAAGGACATCGCCGAGGCCATAGGCGAAGACGAGATTACGGTTCGGACGAAGAGAATCGCTCTCGGCATACGGCCGGAATTCGGCGAGGTGGACACATGCGCCGGCGAATTCGAGGCCGTCACCCCGTATTACTACAGCTACTACGGCTGGGACGATGTGAGATGCGGGACGCAAGACGCAAAGGAACCATCCCTCTATTCCAGCGCTCCGCGCCGCAAGATAATGGTGCTGGGCGGCGGACCGAACCGCATCGGCCAGGGAATCGAGTTCGACTGGTGCTGCTGCCACGCGGCGTTCGCCCTGCGCGGGCGCGGCTACGAGGTGGTGATGGTGAACTCCAACCCGGAGACCGTCTCCACCGACTACGACACGTCCGACCGCCTCTACTTCGAGCCGCTCACCTTCGAGGACGTGATGGAGATCTACGACCGCGAGAAGTGCGACGGCGTGATCGTGCAATACGGGGGTCAGACCCCGCTAAACCTCGCGGAGCGTCTTGAGAAGGCAGGCGCCAGGATCATTGGCACATCCCCCCACGACATAGCCCTCGCCGAAGACCGCGACTTCTTCCGCGCGCTCGTCGCGGAAGTGGGAATGAAGCAGCCCGCAAGCGGCATAGCGCATTCGGTGGACGACGCGCTGAGAATAGCCAAAGAAATCGGCTACCCCGTCCTCGTAAGGCCAAGCTTCGTCCTGGGCGGACGCGGCATGGCGATCGCATACGACAAGGATGAGCTCCAGGGCTACGTCGCCGAGGCGATCGAGGTCTCGAGCGCCGGCGCCGCCGCCGCAGAAGGCGGAGAGCGGCAGACGCAGATCAAGCCAATCCTGATCGACAAGTTCCTCGAACACGCCATCGAACTGGACGTCGACGCCGTGAGCGACGGAGAGACGACCGTGATCGGCGCCATCCTCGAGCATGTGGAGGCCGCCGGCTGCCATTCGGGCGACGCGGCCGCCATCACGCCCCCCATCAGCCTTTCGGAGCAGACGCTCGCGGAGGTCAGACACTACGCGGAGGTCTTCGCGAAGCGTCTGCACGTCGTTGGCCTCATGAATCTGCAGCTGGCCGTCAAGGACGGCGAAGTGTGGATGATCGAGGTGAATCCGCGCGCCTCGCGCACAGTGCCCTTTGTCTCGAAGGCCACGGGCATCCCCCTCGCCGACATCGGCGCCCTGGTCATGACGGGGGAGAAGCTGGACGAGATCCTCGGGCGTGGGACGGCGGGTGCGAGGTCTGACGCCTTGAGTCTCCCGTCCAAGCCGCGTTACTACTGCGTGAAGGAGGCCGTGTTCCCCTACGTCAAGTTCCCAGGGGCGAAGATAACGCTTTCGCCGGAGATGAAGTCGACAGGCGAGGTGATGGCAATAGACTACGACCGCTTCAGCGCCTACTACAAGAGCCAGATCGCATGCGGCAGCCCGCTCCCGAAGAGCGGCAACGTGTTCCTCTCGGTGCGCGACGAGGACAAGCCAAAGGTCGCAGAGCTGGCCGCGGCGCTTGCGAACCTCGGCTTCGGCATCTACGCCACGCTGGGAACGTCCACTTATCTATGGAACAGGGGCATTGAATCGCGGGCGGCGTTCAGGATATCCAAGGGACGCCCGAGCGCGATAGACCTGATACGCATGGGCAAGATCAACTGGGTGGTGAACACGTCGGAGTCGGACGGCGAGGCGTCGGGTGACAGCGTGAAGCTACGTTCATGTGCCGTCGCCGCCGGCATCCCCGTCACCACCACCCTCGCGGGCTTCGCCGCCGCGGTGGCCGGTCTCACGGAGACCCAGGCCGAATGCGCGGTGTACAGTCTGCAGGAGTACCATCTGGCGCATTGACTTGCGTCGCGCATGGCCGCGCCCGGCGCATAAAAAAGAAAAAGGGACGCCGCGAACGCGGCGTCCCTTTTCGTAGGCGAATGCCCTGCCGATCACTCGGCGGCGGGGGCCTGTTCGCCGATTTCCACCTTGAACGGCACCACAACGCCTTCGGGCAGTTCGATCTTGGCGTCGTAGGAGCCGATCGACTTCAGCTCGTCGGGCAGGTTGATCTGCGAACGCTCGAGCTTCACCTGGCGCTGGGCCTCGATCACCTCGAGGATGTCGCGGGCGCGGACGCTGCCGTAGAGGCGCTTGCCGTCCACGGTGGGCGCGTTCACCTTCACCTCGACGCCCGCGAGCTTCGCCGCGAGCTTCTCGGACTCGGCCCTGCGGGCCTTGCGCTCCTCGGCGCGCTGGGCCTCGAGCTTGGCGAGGCGGCGGCGGGAGGCCTCCGTCACAGGGGCGGCGATTCCGCGCGGCAGCAGGAAGTTGCGCGCGTAGCCCGGCGCGACCTTGACGATCGCCCCGGCCTTGCCGAGCTTCTTGACGTCGGACATCAGCAAAACTTCAGTCATGCCACACCTCCCCTTAGGCCAGGAAGCCCATGTTGCGAGCGCGGCGCACGCCCTTCTTGATGGCGCGCTGCTGCATCGAGGTTACCCCCGTCACGCGGGCGGGCTTGATCTTGCCGAACTCCGTCACGTAGTGGCGGAGGAGCTCGATGTCGTTGAGGTCGATTTTATCCGTGGCCGGAATCGCGGGCACGCGGCGGGCTGTGAAGTCCGCGCGGTCCTCGCGCTCGGCGCGATCTTTCTTCTGATAGGCCATTTTCTTGTTCCTTTAAGTTGTTTAGAACGGCTGTTCCTCGTCGTAACCGTCGTCGTCGCCCGACGCCGACGGGGCGTTGGGGACGATTGGCTCGCCCGTGAGCCGGCTCTGGTTGGGAGCGGGTATGGGCATGAACTTCACGGTCATGGCGCGGATCTTCAGCTTCTGGTGCTTCTGCCCGTCCTTTTCCCATGAATCCTGCTGGAGACGTCCCTCCACGAGGACCGACCGGCCCTTGCGGAGATACTGCCCGCACAATTCGGCGAGCTTCTCCCACGCGTCCACTTCCACGAACGTGGGGATGTCCACCAGGTTGCCGGAGCGGTCCCGGCGGCGCTCGTTGAGCGCGAGGGCGAAACGGCACACCTTGACGGCGTTCATGCCCACGGTGCGCAGATCGGGGTCGCGCGTAAGATTCCCCATCACAATAACTTTATTGAAAGACGGCATCGTCATGCACCTCCGGTTGTCACTCGGCCGCGGCCTCGGCGGCCGCCGCCTCCTTCTGTGCCGCTATCGCGGCGCGCCTCGCGGCTGCGTCGCGCTGTGCGGCGAGCTTCGCCTCGCGGCGCTCGTCCACGGCGAGAATGCGAACGCGGAACACCTCTTCCACAAGGCGGTAGCGCTTCACCAGCTCGTGCACGCTTGAGGGGTCGAGCTCGAAGCGGACCTCCACGTACACGCCGCTCTCGCGCTTCTGCATCGGACGCTCGAACGTCCGCTTGCCGAGAATCTCCTGCGAGAGGATGTTGCCGCCCAGGCGCGTCACCTCTGCGAGCGCCTTGGAGATCTGCCCCTCGAGGACATCGTCCTTCGCCTGGCCGGCGAAGATGTAAAGACCATCGTATTTCTTCATTGCATAGTGCTTTCCGCCGCGTCACCGCGGCTTTGATCGGCTTACTTCTTCGCGTCGGCCTTCTTGTCGTCGGCCTTGGCCTCCTCGTCCTTGCCCTTCTTGACGACCTCGGGCTGGGCGGCCTGCGCCGCGCCGGGCTGCGCAGTGTCGGCGCCCTCGGGCGCCTTGACCACGGCCACCGCGAGCTCGCCGCGCGTCACCACCGTCAGCTTGTCGCCGAGCTGGAGGTCGCGCACGAACAGCGTCTGGTCCAGGCCGAGCTTGGACACGTCCACGTTCACCTTCTCCACGATGTCCGTGGGCAGGCATTCCACCTCGACGGAGCGCAGCACCTGCTCAAGGACGCCGCCGCCGAGCTTCACGCCCACGGCCTCGCCGACGAGGTACATCGGCACCGTGACGCGCACCTTCTCCGAAAGCGAGACCTCGCTGAAGTCCACGTGGATGGGCGTGCCCGCCACCACGTCGTTCTGCATCTCGCGCATCAGGGCGGACATCTCGCCGCCCGCTATGTCCAGCGTGACCAGCAGCTGCTTGCTGGAATGGCCGCGCAGACCCAGCATGAACTCATGCGCGTCGAACTTCACCAGCTTGACGCCGCCCTTGTTCATCAACATCACCGATCCGGGGATCTTCCCCGTCCGGCGCAGACGACGGACCGCGCCGGTGCCTTTTTCGGCTCGCTCCTCCGCCTTGATCTTTATTGGATCCATTTCTTTCTTCTTTCTTTCTTCGCTCCGCCTGCTCTCGCGCACGCGCGCTACCCTCGGCGGGAAATCGTCATTCGTGGTTGAACAGGTCGTTCACGCTCCTGTTCTCGTGGATGCGCCTTATTGCCTCGCCTATCAGCTTGGAGACGGACAGCACCTTCAGCTTGAACGGCAGCTTCGACACCTCGAAGTCCGGCCTGAGCGGGATCGTGTCGGTCACCACCAGCTCATCCAGCTGCGTCTCGGTCATCAGCCGCTCCATGCCCTTCGGCGTGAGCGGGAAGTGGCTCACGAAGGCGTGGACGCTCTTGGCGCCCTGCTCGCGGCACATCTTGGCCGCTGCCGAGAGTGTGCCGCCGGTGGCCGTCATGTCGTCGATCATTATCACGTCGCATCCTTCGACGTCGCCCACCACGCTGAACGCGTCCACGGTGGAGTCCCCGGTGCGCTGCTTGGCGACGATCGCAAGGCCCGTCTTGAGTTTGCGGCTGTAGCCGTAGGCGGTCTTGGCGCCGCCGGTGTCCGGCGAGACCACGATCGGCTTTTTGTAGCGGCTTCTGCGGATGTAGTCGAGGATCACGGGCTCGGCGTGGAGCTGGTCGAGGGGGATGTCGAAGAACCCCTGTATCTGGTTCGCGTGGAGGTCGAGCGTGAGGACGCGGTCGGCCCCGGCGGCCGTGAGGAGGTTGGCCACGAGGCGCGCCGTGATCGGCACGCGCGGCTGGTCCTTGCGGTCCTGGCGGGCGTATCCGTAGTACGGGATCACGGCCGTGATGCGCGCGGCGCTACCGCGCTTCAGAGCGTCGATGATCACGAACAGCTCCATGTACGCCTCGTTGGGCGCCGGCGAGCCGCTCTGGATCACGAACACGTCCTTCCCGCGCACGCCTTCCTTGATCTGGCAGAACGTCTCGCCGTCGGGGAAGTGCTTGATGTCGATCTTGTTGAGCGGGCGCTTCAGATACTTCGCCACCTTCTCGGCGAGCGGCAGGTTCGCCGTCCCCGAGAAGACCATGAAGTCGTCTTTTTTCTTCGTCGCCATCTGAAATCTCCAAATGCCCGCCGTTTCTACCCCGGCGGAAAGTTGATATTTTACCATACTAAGGCCGCGCAGTCAATGGAGTGACGCGCTAAATCCAAACGCGCCAGGTTCGCAGAGGCGATTTTCAGATTTACCTCCCCAGCCCCCCCTGACTATGGTCGGCGGAAGATCGCCTTGGAGGAGAGGGGCAGAAGCGACGATATGCGCTCTACCGCATCCGGCGGCATGGATCCGGCGTCCATCGGCACTATCTTGGTGCCGATGTCCTTCTGCCCCACTTTACGCCCGTATTTCACCTTGTGGGGAAGCGGTCCGTCACGCCCCACGGAGATGAACGCCTTGACGCATTGGGGCCGTTTGCGGTCCAGATTCATCCGGCCGCTCTCCCTCAACGTCTGGAAGCACTGCTCGGCGGTGTAGACGGCGGGGTCGATGAACACGAGGTCGTCGGCCACCAGCCCCGCGTTCGCCGGATCGGCCCTGAGCTCCGCCAGTGTCTTCTTGAAAACCGAAAGCACGAACGGATAGTGGGTGCAACCGAGTATGATAGCCTTGAGAGGGGCCTTTCCGCCGGCCGCGCGATGGGCTTCCACCAGCGCGACAAGATTCGTCCTGGCGCAGTCGGCCATGCCCGGCTCGTCGTTCTCCACCGCCTCGGCAAGGCCCACCCCGCCTCTGTTGACGATGCTGAACCCCTCCACGCCGCGGGCGGAGAGCTCCGCGCGCAGCGTGCGGTCATACACTCCAGATGCGATGGTACCCGGCGTGGCCAACACGCCCACGGCGAACGGCGGCATGCCCTTCCGCACGTCCAGTGCGTCCATCGCCGCCGCGACACCCGCATTCACCACGCCTATCACCTTCACACCCTTGGGCCTCGCCTCCTCTGTGGCGGCGTCCAGGCCGTATGCTGTTGCGGTGTTGCAGGCAATCACGACTATCTTCGAGGGCTCGTGCCCCTCGTCCCCCAGAACGAAGCGCGCGTCACGCACCACCAGCTCGCGCAGGAAATCGGCCTTCCCCTCGGCATCGTACATTCCATACGGCATGTTAGCCTGGTCGCCGAAATAGACGAAGCTCTCCCGGGCGAGGTCAGGCACGCCGTCGGGACGGCGCTCGCCCGAGGCGTTGTCGAAGGAGTCGATCGCGAGAAGCCGCTCCAGAACCGTGAGACCGCCGGTGCCGGAGTCGAACACGCCGATCGGCCGTGAGTCCGCAACCCTTTCGAGCCGCACGATCGCGACTCCCAGATTCGGCATGTCGAGCGACAGCGCCCCGTCCGCGAACGTCACCCCTTCCCCGAACACCGTCCTGGCCGACGCCCAGCGCCCCTCGATGCGGACCGTGCCAGTGCGCGGCTCGGGGCGGGAATTACACACCAGCGCATACACCGCGTCTCCGTCGCGCCACGTGCGCACGCGCACACGCTCCGGCTTCGCGGCCACCGCCGGTCCCGGCTCCAGCGTGAGCACTGGAATCTGCTCGCGTATCTCCTTCGCCACGGAGCACGTCCTGCGAAAATACTCCTCTTTTGCCTCGTCGCTCTCCCGGCAGTTCAGAATCTGGCTGTAGGAATAGAAGAAGAGCCCGTTCGCCCCGACGGCTATCTCCTGCCACGCCTGGCTCTTCAGCTCCTTGAACGTCGGGAAGCCCAGCTCCGGACGCTTCCCCTTGTGGTCCCAGTTATTGGCGAACGCCTGCGGAACCTGCCAGATGCGGAGAGTCCCGAGAGTGCGATCAATCACGCTCTGCGTCCTGTCGGCCCCCACCCACGCCTCGCCGAAGTCCGGCTTTGTGACTGGGTTGGCGTACTTGTTGTGGATGTCGTATGCGTCGATGCCGACGGTGTCTGTGCAGTCGATGAACTTGCGTGCACCGTCGCCGCTCGTCACTGTGAAAAACACCGGATGCCCCGGATCCAGCCTCTTTAGCAGTTCGTAGCGCTCCTTGAGACGGTCGTGGAATCTTTCCGGGAACTCGTCGCAGCCGTACCAGCCCAGAAAGCCAGGATGGTCTCTGAAGGCCTCAGCAAGCCCTTCAAGGTAGCGGTCTTCGTCCGCCCAAGTATTCAGCGTGACGCCTTTCTTCGGGCGCGCGAAGCGGAACGTGCCTCCTTCGTTCGGGATGTTCGGCGCGATTGGCGCGAACGCGTCCTTCACCCCCACCAGCACGCGCAGCCCCTTAGACCAGAAGCGGTCGAGATCCTTCACCGTGAGAGTGTGGTCGTAGTTCTGCAGACAGTTGAACGGCCCAGACGCGTAGCGGTCAAAGGCGTTCGTCACGTTCTCGAGCGTGCCGATGCTCCAGAACATGCCCAGCGGGAAGAACGGCTTGCCGTCTATGAACGTACGCCCGTGCGCGTCGAGCCAGACGCGGCGCTGCGGCAGCTCGGCCACCCGCTCGAAGAAGAGCGACTTCTCGCCCAGGACCCGTCCGCCCGTCTCCTTGATCTTGACGGTGACCTTGTGCCGTCCCATGGCGAGCGCCCCTGCATCAAGCGTGGCCTCGGCATGCTCCATGTCAGGGACTGACATCTTTGCGGTCTTCTCCGAACCATCCGCCGCACGATACGACAGCTCCGCCGCCACCTTGCCGGCATCCCATGCGCCCTTCGGAATCTCGGTGGTGGCAACAAAGCGCACGTCGCCTGCGGCGGCGATGTTCCGGTAGCACGAGGTGGTGAACGCGAAAACGCCGCCCACCTTCCTTTCGTCCACGAGCTCCACGCTCACGTCGTCGAACGCGACGCGTCCGGTGGCGCCGGGCGTGACGAACAGCTGCAGCATGAATCTCGTTGCCCTGGGCGGCAGGAACGGCGTGGTGTGCACGCACATTTCACACCATCCGTCGGCGTCTGGCTTCAGTCTCCTGTCGCCCCATTTCAAGACCGTGCCTCCGGCGCCTCCCAGCCATTGGTTCGCGTCCATCCAGCATATCGTGCCGTTGGCGCCCCCGCCTTCGAGCCGGTCAGCCTTCACTTTGAAGCGCGCGCGGTAGGACTGCCCCGCCTTCGCATTCTGCAGCGGGAAATTGCAGATCACGTACTTGCCGCCGTCGGAGTTGGTCCACACCATCGCCTTCGAACCGCCCACTCCCGCGCCGTCCTCGATCTTCCAGACCGAGTTGCAGGTCCACCCCTTCGCCTCGTCCGGCGTGTCGAATCCCGTGGAATAGACCACTCTGCCGGCGACGGCGCACGACGCCATGCAAAGCACGGCGATTCCCGCCATTGCATTCCTTGCATCCATTCTCATCTTCCATCTCCTTTTGACTTCAATACGTCTTCAATACGTCCGGCCGCCGCACGGCGCCCGTGCATCAACATTTTGACGAACGTATTATCGCATGTTTCCACCTGAAGGTCAATAACATCGCCTAGGATGAAGATTCTCAGATGTCCGCCGGCCAATTTCCCCGGCTGCTCTAAATACCCCATTGACTGCGCACGCCGACAATGATATACTATTGCCCGTTTTCGCGGACCGTAGCGCAGCCTGGTAGCGCGTTTGCTTGGGGTGCAAAAGGTCTCGGGTTCAAATCCCGACGGTCCGACCATTCTCCCGCCTTGCGGCCGTTGGCGCCGTCGGCGGCTTTTTTTTCCGATTTTCGGCTTGCGTGAAACCGCTGGACTATGATATGATACCCCTATGCTATAATGCATAGCAGGCGCGCCGATCAACGGCGCGCGCCGAAAAAAGGAAGCGCCAATGAAGAAAAGACTACTGTTGTTGTCAGCGATTTCGCTCGCATGCGCCATCGCAGGCGGAACTACGCTCACATGGACCGGCGGAAGCCAGACGTCCGACAACTTCTCCGACGCGGACAACTGGTCGCCCTCGCAGGCCCCAGCCTCCGGCGACACGCTCGTCTTCAGGGGCGAGACGCGCACCACCCCCTACAACGACCTCGACCCGGACAGCTACACCTTCGCCAAGATCGTCTTCACGAACGACAACTCCGCCGGCCTCTCCGCGCCCTTCACGCTAACCGGCAACAAACTGAAGCTCGTGGGCTCCATCACCGGCATAAAGACGACAAGCGGCTCGCTCACCGACACTTTCGATCTTGAAGTGGAGTTCACCGGCAAGCCCTGGCTCGGCGTGGCAAGCACTTCCAGTCGCAACTACGTCTTCAACAAGAAAGTCTCGGGCCCCACGAACCAGTCTATGGAAAACCCAGGCCAGTATCAGGGCACCGTCTACTTCAACGGCGACATCGAAGGTTTCGACAGCTTCTCCCACCCCAACGGCTCGATAAACGTCTATTTCCGCGGCGTTAACAACGCCTTCTCCCACGCGAGCGGATACAATTTCAACCAGGGGTATCTCTACTTCATCGACGCGGCCACCTTCGGTCCCGCGCCGATAGTCCGCTCTGGACAGGGCTGGTATTCCACTGCCGGTTCCGTCTGCTTCGATCCCACGAACGACGTCACGATCACGGCAAAAATCGGCGTGACCGCCCCATCGCAGTCAAACAACGGCCTCACACTCGTGAACAGGACGGCAGGGACGACCGTAACCTTCACAGGCGACGTGGTGGAGAGCGGCACAAAAGAGGCAAACGGCTCCAACGCCGGAACGCGTCTCGTCGTCGATGGTGCAGGCAACGGCGTCTTCAAGGGCAACTTCACGAAGGACCGCATGGCGTTCACGAAGCTGGGCGCCGGCACATGGATCCTCTCCGACGAGATCGAGACATGCTCCATGACGGGCCTCGTGACAGTCTCGGCCGGCAAGCTCGTTGTGGACTGCGCGCTCCAGCCGAACCAATACATGACGATCGCCTCAAGCGGAACCATCGCCGGCAAAGGAACGCTCGGCGCACCAGTCACGTTCAAGAGCACTTCAAAATACGAAGTGAGCGTGAACGGCGACGGCACGCACAACACGCTCACGATCCCAGGCGCGATTACGCTTGAAGGCAACGTCACCGTGAACCGCACCGGCGGCGCCGCCCTTGCCCCGGGATCGCGCACAAAGCTTCTGGAATTCGACTCGAAGAGCGGAAGCGGCTCTTTCATAGCGGGCAGCGGATTCCCCGCCAACGCCGTGCTGCTGATTGAAGACGGGGTGCTCTACGCCCAGATCCCCTCGGAATCGCTCGTCTGGAACGGAGAGGCAAGCTCCGAGTGGAACACCACTGACGCCAACTGGGACGGCGGCGCTCTGTTCGCCGACGGCAAAGTGGTCTCGTTCCCGGATCTTGTGGACGCCGCGAAGCGCACGATCTCGATACCATCCACCGTGAAGCCCATGAACTTGGCCGTGACCGCTTCTGCCGATCGCCCGTACTCCTTCTCCGGCCCCGGCTCCATCGAGGACGCAGTCTCAATCGAATTCTCCGGCACGGCGACGAACACTGTATCCGTCCCCGTCAGAAACGCCGCCATGATGCAGGTCACAGCGGGAAGATTCGTTATGGACGGCGAAATCGCAAACAGCGTCGTCACCATCGGCAACGACGCCACGCTCACCCAAACCGTCTCCTCCGCCGTCAGCGGAACGAGCATCCTCACCTTGTACGGCGCAAGGGCCGACCTCTGCGGAACCAACTCCTTCACGGGCGGGCTCGTCATAGGGCACAACGACAATTCGGGCCTCCCGCGCACGGACGTCTATGTACGCACGCCCAACGCAATCGGCGCGGGCGACCTGAGCGTCTGCTACAAGTCCTACCTCTACGTCAACGCGGACTGCGCCGTCACGAACCGCACGCTCCACTTCTGGGGGTACAACAACTACTGTCAGGTAAACGTCAAAAACAACACAGTCTTCGACTGGGCTGGCGACATAGTGGTGCACGAATACCCCAACGGCGAAGTGTTGTTTTCAGACTACGGAACTTTCAAGCTGGGCAAGAGCGATCTGACCAGCACATTCTCCACGACGCACGGACGCGGCGTGGGGCTGGTCGGCAACATCCACATGTACGCCAACTTCAGCTCAGGTAGCGGCCTTTCATTCCGCAACAACTTCTGGCTCTACAGCACGAACAACATGTGGAGCGGATTTGGCATCAACACCGGCAACGCCTATATGATGGCAAAGAACGCGCTTCCCGGGGACAAGCCAATCTCAATGCTCCAGCAATGGAACAATGTTCAATATCAGGCAAACCTATACCTCAATGGTTTCGACCAGACCGTGGCCGCGATCAACGTCACGGACTACAACCACAACATCCAGAACTGGGCGCGCATCAAGAGCACGCTTCCGGCGACGCTCACCGTCTCCAACGCCACAGCGTCGTCGTTCAACGACGTCACCACATTCTACGTTCAGGAATGCGTGACGCTCCGCAAGATGGGCCTCGGCAAATGGACGATAGGCTGCCAGAACACCTCCACAGGCGACTTCGAGGTCGTGGAGGGCGCCGTGTCCATCGCGGCGGCGGATAGCCTCCCCGTGGGCGAGAAATCGACGCTGCGCATCCACGAGGGCGCCACGCTCGACCTGCCCTCCGGCGTAAATGCCGAGATAAGCCTCACGGAGCGCATCGTCGCCGGCAAGACGCGCATGGTGCGCGCCGGGCTCTACGGCGGCGAAGAGTGCGAAGACCCGGCGGCGATCCGCGTCGCCTGGATCACCGGCGCCGGCACCCTGCGCGTCAAACGCGACCACGGCGGCACAATACTCATCTTCCACTGACCGGCAGTAGGCGAGCCTGGGCCCGAACCGCCGGCGATCAAATTTTAACTGGCGGTGGTAAAAAAGAATGCAGGGCGGGGTAGGACGAGCAGGAGGGTAGGACGAGTAGGAGGGTAGGACGAGTAGGAGGATAGGACGAGTAGGAGGGCATCCCTGGAATATCGTACTGTTTTCTTGTAATCCTATTGGCGTATCCTCCTATTGATGCCCCTTCTGCGCCCTTTGCGCGCCCTTCTGCGCCCTTCTGCGCCATTCATGCGCCCCTTTGCGCCTTTTGCGCGCCCTTTGCGCGTTTCTGCGCCCTCTGCGCGTTTCTGCGCCATCCATGCGCCATTCATGCGCCCTCTGCGCGTTTCTGCGCACCTCTGTGCCTCTTTTGCGCCTCTTCAAGCGTACATTCTCATTGGCTTATCCTCCTACTCGTCTTATCCTCCTACTCGTCCTATCCTCCTACTCGTCCTACTCTCTTGGCACGGTTCTTGCAACGTGCATGGCGTGATGCAAGAACTACTACAAAAGCTCGCGCTCGAAGAATTCGGGACGCTGGACGGGGTCACGATTTCGTATACCGTTGACCCCAAGACCGGCCGTGTGCACTATTGCTTCACACGGAAGTGAGCCGGCGGGGAATTTCATTCACTTCTTCCCCACAGACGCGCCGATTTATGGTATCATATTCCGAAACGTCGTTTTCAAGGAGTATGGTCAAGATGAAAAAGACATCCGTTCTGAAGTTCGCGGGACTGGCCGCGCTGGCTGCATTCACCGCCGGTCTGGACAAGGCGAAATGCCCGGAGGCCCCTGCGCCCGCTTCGGCGTACACGTCGCCCGAGTTCGTGGTCGGCGCGCCTGACGGCAAGAGCGTCTACGTCACCGCCGGGACCGGCGCCAAGGTCATGCGCGTGCCGCTCTGCGGCGGCGAGGCGCGTTCCTGGAAGATCGAGTCCACCTTGGCTTCGAAGACCGTGCCGCTCAACCCCACGGGTATCGCGGTAGGGCCCGACGGATCAGTGTACGTGACGGCCGGCGTGCAGTGCGGCGAACTGCAGAAGTTCTCGGCCGACGGCAAGCTCGTCAAAACCGCCCAGGTCGGCCACTCCCCCCGCGGACCGGTCGTCTCCGCCGACGGCAAGCTCGTCTTCGTCCTCAACCGCTTTGCAAACAAGGTCACGGCGGTGGACGCCGCGAAGATGGAGATCGTCAAGGTCGTAGACGTGCCCCGCGAGCCCTTCGCCGCCGCGCTCGGCGGCGGCGGCAAGCTGCTCTTCGTCGCGAATCTCCTGCCGAACTGCCGTTCCACGGACGACGTCGTCTCCGCCGACGTCTCGGTGATCGACACCGCCACCTTCGCCGTGAAGAACGTGCGACTCCCGAACGGCTCCACGGGCGTCCGCGGCATCTGCGCCTCGCCCGACGGCAAGAGCGTCTACGTGACCCACACCATGGGCCGCTACCAGCTGCCCACCACCCAGCTTGAAAGAGGCTGGATGAACACCGCGGCCCTCTCGGTGTTCTGCGGCTGCTCCGGCGCCTACGTGAACACGGTGCTGCTCGACGACGTCGACCGCGGCGCCGCCAACCCCTGGGGCGTGTGCGTAACGCCCGACGGCAAGACGCTCGTCGTGGCCCATGCGGGAACATGCGAGATATCCATAATCGACCGTGCCGTCCTGCACGAGCGCCTCGAGAAGGCCGCGCGCGGCGAGAGCGTCTCCGGCATCGTCAAGCACGCCTCCGACGTCTCCAACGACCTCGCCTTCCTGATGTCCATCCGCCGCCGCGTCAACATGGGCGGCGACGGCCCGCGCGGCGTGGCCGTGATGAACGGCAAGGCCGTCGTGGCGCTCTACTTCGCGGACAAGCTGGCCGTGGCCGACCTCTCCGACGCCGCAGCCCCCGTCAAGCAAATCGTCGTGGGCAACACAGCCGACATCTCCAAGGACCGTGTCCGCCGCGGCGAAATGCTCTACAACGACGGCTCCATGTGCTTCCAGCAGTGGCAAAGCTGCGCCTCCTGCCACCCCGACGGCCGCGTGGACGGACTCAACTGGGACTTGCTCAACGACGGCATGGGCAACCCCAAGCAGACCAAGAGCCAGCTCTACGGCCAGTTCACGCCCCCCACAATGGCCACCGGCATCCGCAAGGACATGAAGGAATGCAACCGCGCCGGACTGATCCACATCCAGTTCGTCCAGCGCCCGGAGGAAGACGCCCTCTGCCTCGACGCATACACCGAATCCATCACGCCCGTGCCCAGCCCCTATCTCGTGAACGGCGAGCTCTCCGAAAAGGCCAGGCGCGGCAAGAAGGTCTTCGAGAAGGCCAAATGCACGCTCTGCCACGGAGACCAGACGAAGACGCCCGACGGCAAGTCCCTCTACACAGACTGCAAGCTCTACGACGTGAAGCTCGGCACCGCCACCGAACAGGGCCGCAAGTTCGACACGCCCTCCCTCTGCGAAGTCTGGCGCACCGCCCCCTACCTCTACGACGGACGCGCCCTCACCATGATGGAGATCCTCACCACCTTCAACAAGGACGACGAGCACGGCGCGACCAAAAACCTCTCCAAAGAGGAGCTGGACGATCTGAACGAGTATGTGCTTTCGTTGTAGCTTGAAGCTTGGAGCTTAGAGCTTGAAGCTTAGAGCATAGAGCATATGCCAATTTCCAATTTACTCAAATCTTTAATCTGCAAAACCTCAAGCCCACAAACTCCAAGCTCTAAGCTAAAAGCTCTAAGCTAAAAGCCAATGTCCAGAAAGATCATAGTAGCCTGCGGCGGAACGGGAGGACATTCCTTCCCGGGGCTTGCCGTGGCGAAAGAACTCGCCTCACGCGGACACTATGTGATTGTGTGGTCCAGCGGACGGGCCATCGAGAGTTCCGTGATGAAATACTGGAACGGCCCGATCTTCTCCACCGGCGCGCGCCCCCTGGCCGCGAAGAACGCCTTCGCGAACCTTCTCTCGTTTCTGCGTTGCCGCCGCGAGATGCGCCGCGAGCGTCCCGACGCCCTTCTCGCGATGGGCTCATACGCATCGCTTCCGCCCGTCCTGGCCGCCGCCGCGTGCCATGTGCCGGTGGCCCTGCACGAAGCCAACACGGTGCCCGGACGCGCCGTCGAGCATCTCGCACGCTTCGCCAAGACGATCGCCATCAGCTTCGACGCCACGAAGAAATACCTGCCCGGCAGGAGCCTTGTGGTGACAGGCCTGCCCGTGCGCCGCGAAATCGCCGGACAGACCCGTCTGCCCGACGCCCCGGAGAACGCCTTCACAGTGTTCGTGACCGGCGGCTCGCAGGGCGCGCACCGCGTGAACGAACTTGCATCCTCCGCGATCACACTCGTCCACGACGCCCTCGCGAAGCGCCCTTCCCGCCGCAGCTTCCACGTGATCCACCAGACCGGCGCCGCCGACGAGGCAGGCATATTCAGACGCTACGCGCTGAAGGGAATCGACGCCCGCGTCCACGCCTTCGAACGCGAGATGGGGTGCGCCTTCGCGACCGCAGACGTCGTGATCGCGCGCGCCGGCGCCTCCACATGCTTCGAGCTGGCGCTCGTGGGCAAGCCGGCCTTCTTCATCCCGCTGCCCTCGGCAGTCCGCAACCACCAGCATTTCAACGCCGAGGCGTTCGTGAAGGCAGGCGCCGCATTCGAGGCCCAGCAGGACTCTCTCACCCCGCGCGCACTGGCGAACTGGATACTCCACAAAATGGACCACCCCGACACGCTCGAGGCTCTCGCCGGGAAAATGCGCGCCATGGCCACGCCGGACGCGGCCGCGCGCGTGGCGGACATCGTGGAATCCCTCGCCCCGCCAGCCTGAACGCCCCACCGCCGCGGGAGGGCCGCGCTCCGCCGCGGACGCGAATCGCCCCGCAACCGTCCACATACATCGCCCCCGTCTCGATGCGGAATGCGTTCCCTTCTCCTATTGTCCTCATTGTCCTGCTCGTCCTAGAACTGCGGCTCTGGCAGCAGAAAACCGCCGCGCCCACAACGAGCGCGGCAGGGTGGCGAGCTGGTTATAAAACTTTTAGATGATTGTAAAACACGCGCGGGGTCAAAACTTCGATGCCATTCCACCCGTTACAAGCCAACAAATGCTTATCGCCGGAACAGACGATTTTTGCATCTGCCGCAGCCGCACAAGCAAGAAACACATCATCGTCGGCATCTTCGCACACTTGTGCGACAAGCGGTACGGCGGACACCACAGTCGCATGCTCTTCAATATAGCGCATCCATCTTTCAGGTTCAATCGAAGGGAACTTCGCTTTCATGCGCACAGCGATCTCCCGGTATTCCTCCATAACCGCATCAGATACGACAAGTTCGAATTCGCCATCGTGCCATGCATTCAACACATCGAATGGCACTCCGCCGAAGAAGATGGCGGACATGACGACGTTCGTATCAAACACAGCGCGCATCAGGCGTTGCCTTTCGCCCTTGCCGTCCGCTTTTCAGCGTGTACTTCACGTATGGCGGCGGTTATGTCGCTTGGGCGCATGCCTGCCGCTTTCGCCGCAGCACGGGACTCCCTTGCAAGCTCGTTGAACAAGTCTCGCGGTGGCTCGACAATCGCCTGCAGCATTACGGCATTTCCCTTGGCGACAACCGTGAAAGTCGTTCCCTCGCCGAATCCGCATTCAATGCGAATCGACTCGGGGATCACGACCTGTCCACGCGAGGACATTCTTGTAGTGGGCACAGAAACCATATAAAGCTCCTTTATTCTTATTGGTAAGAACGTGAGAATTATATCACACTGCGTTTCAAAACGCAATAGTGCCAGGGGAAACGATCATGGTCGCTTCAACGATAGGCGAATCGCAACTACGCGGTGGTTATGGCGGCAGAAAATGCCGCGCCATCGTTTCAGCCAAAGACATCCAATATGAATCCCTTCACGGAAGAAACATTGACGCCCTCCCCTGCGGTAGGCGAAATCCTGGCAGATCTTGTCGGATTGTGGATAAGATGCATTTTGATTTCATCCACTTCTCTGCCAAGCGATGCCGCAAGACGACGCATGGGCACAGTCATCTCAGGCGTAGCAGTGGCAGACAGTTTGCACTCGGCAAGAACGGCGCATCCCTCCCGAGGCGAGAGAACGATATCCACCTCCAATCCCTGCTCGTCTCGGAAGTAGTACACTTCACCCTCATTCCCGGCAGATTGCTGCGCCTTTAT
>Ga0265298_10000183_pt1 | contig 94545 bp, 81 predicted proteins | sample AusTroGonzalo_MG_3_FD_193486 | JGI IMG/M metagenome (GOLD analysis project Ga0265298, IMG submission 193486) | Bovine rumen microbial communities from tropical cattle in Woodstock, Queensland, Australia - Gonzalo_01 | ecosystem: Host-associated > Mammals > Digestive system > Stomach > Rumen ...
CTTCAGAAACGAAGACACGTGCCACGGCGCGTTTTCTACGGCCTATTGCATTGATTACTTCCATTCTCTTTCAAATTAACTAAGTGAATTGATATCGATTGCCTTAGGCTGCTGAGCCTCATGCTTGTGCTCTGTACCGGCATAAACATACAGGTTGTCCAAAAGCTTGTCACCAAGCTTGGTCTTGGGCAGCATACCCTTAACAACTTTCCTCATAAGTCTCTCGGCGCCGTTGGGCTTAGCCATCAGCTGGGCAGGTGTGGTCTCGCGCTGACCGCCGGGATAACCGGTGTAACGCAGATAAACCCTGTCAGTCCATTTCTTGCCGGTCAGAACAACCTTATCGGCATTGAGAACGATGACATTATCGCCGCAGTCAACGTGCGGAGTGAAATTTGTCTTATACTTACCGCGCAGCAGCTTGGCAACCTTCACGGCGAAGCGGCCCAGGACCTGGTCCTTGGCATCTACCACGACCCATTCCTTATTAACGGTAGCCTTGTTGGCCGAAACAGTCTTGTAACTTAAAGTATCCATTCTAAACTTTAAATCAATAATTAAACATTCTTTCTACACGCAACCTTCCGTCATCCCGACGTCACGGAAACTCCCTAAACGCTTGTTTTCAGCGGTTACGCTATACCGCAGAACCCGTACTCGGGGGTTTAACACGCTAATAACTAACCCTTTATCCAAGGGTTGATAATAATCGGCTCGCAAAATTACACTTTTTGAATGAATTAGCGTACTATTAGCTGGATTTTTTTCATAATTTTACATCTCCAAAACCAAACAGATTCTAAAAACCTCATAGCACATGAATCCTAATTATAGTGTTTATCGCATTCACAAAAAAATGGCTACTCTTGAGAAGCTGTTTAATCTGGACAAGTATGTAACAGGTGAAACAAACACCCCTGAAAAAATCCAGAAGTATTACCACATCAATGAGTGGGCATACAGGCATTACCATTCTCAGGACGGTTTTTTACACTTCAGAATATCCAAGAACGGTTGCTTTGCCGATGATGACATTTATCATCAGCCCGATGCCGTATCACAATACATCAAACCAGGCAATGTGGTAATGGAATTAGGTTTCGGGCAAGGTGCCAATCTACTTTATCTGGCACATAGCCACCCCCATGCTACATTCATCGGTGTGGACCTCTCACCGCTTAAGCAAAAAGATATCCCCTCAAATGTCACTACCTACGCTCTGAACTACAATAACCTCTCCACGTTTAAAGACAATTCAGTAGATGTTTTGTACGCTTTTGAAACAATAGTGCATAATAGCGATAAGGAGAAGATTTATCGTGAAGTCTGTCGTGTCCTGAAACCGGGTGGAACAGTAATTATATATGATTATGCTCTCAAATGGAGTTTCGATGCTTTTGATCCTGTTATGCAAAGAGCTATTGAACTCTACAAGGGACCAGCCAGTTCCATGATAGAATCACTGGATGAACTCAACAAGCACTACACCAACAGCGGTCTCCTAATAGAAAAAGATACTGATTACACTCTTGAAACACTCCCGGACCTGAGACGTCTGGAGCGCAAAGCCGTCAAGATTATAGAGAAGCCTTGGCTAGCCAAACTGTTGTCATGGCTGCTCCCTGATTATTTCGTAATCAATATAATAATAGGTTATATAAGCTTTGACGGAGCAAACACCGGCCTTGGCACGTATCACGAGTGGATTCTGAGAAAACCGGTCTGACAACCGGATAACTTCATACCCTATCGCATTATTCCAGGCCTGAGAAAGGTGCTGGCATACGTTTGGTGTAGCCCTGGGCATGGAAAGTTGCTATTATGGTGCCATTCTGGTCAGTAACCTGCACCTCAGCGGCTGGAATCTTGGGATGGCGGCTGGTAAAATGGCCCTCGGCAGTGAGCACATCACCCAGTTTGGCCGATACATGATAATATATGGTGGAGTTGATGGCAAAAGCCATGTTATCACCCTGATTGACAAGTGCAGCAAATACCAGGTCTGCAAGAGTGAAAAGCGCTCCACCCTGACAGATGTTACCTGCATTCATGTGATGCTCTGTAACCGTCATGGTAGCCTTGGCTGTGCCCGGCCTGATTTCTGTAAGTTCTATACCTATGTATTTGGCAAACTTGTCGCCTTCATTCAGAAAATCCTTGAGTGTCATGATTAGTTGAAGTTGAATGCCACAAAGATACACTTTTTGACTATCTTTACGCCAGAAACTACTCTAACCTTATAATTATATGAAAACAAGAACATTTATCATTGCCATATTGGCCTCAATGATGGCATTGCCGATTTCAGCAAAAAGCGCAGAACTCTCATTCAACTATCAGAAACAGAGCGGAGCAGGCTCCAACCAGTATGCCGTGTGGGTTGAGAACAGCGAGGGTAAGGTTGTCCGTACCCTGGTAGTTACCTCATTTACCTCAAAGGGCCGCGGAGGCCGTCGCGGTTATACATTCCGTCCCACCTGCGTACCCACATGGGTCAAGAACGCCGGAGCAGAGCAGATGACCGATGAACAGATTGATGCCGTAACAGGTGCAACACCTAAAGAGAGCGGTATCCAGAAATACACATGGGATTTTAAGGATGCCAACGGCAAGGAGGTTCCCGCCGGTGATTACAAGATATGCCTTGAGGCTACACTCTATTTCAACAGTGTAATCCTCTACACCGGCACATTCTCAACCAAGGACAAGGCAGGTGATATCAAACTCACCTCCACCCTGACGGAGGAGGATGAGGCTCACAAGAACATGATTACTGAGGTAAAAGCAGCCCTCAAGTAATAACTTAGAAAGATATTGATCCATTTAGTGCGGCGGCCGATGAACAGTCAGTCGCCGTTACTGTTACCCTACCGCTATCCGATGTGCGGCGTATGTAGGCAATCATACGTCCCTGATAAGTGTTGAATACCGCGCTTTTATGGGTAGTCTCATGTGCCAGAACATCGGCATTGTCAACGGCAATCAGATCAGCACCATCAACTTTCAGTTCTATGCGGCAGTCGTTGTTTGGGCAGACATTGCCTTCAGCGTCAGCAATGAAGACTGACAGTATCTCCACATCATCAAAGCCTGTTCCGGCGCGGCCTCCTATTTTTTCAATCACGATATTTTTGGGATCACCTACGGTAACAGAATAGCATTTGGCGGCCTCTATTCCGTCATTATACCCTCTAACATTTATTACCCCGGGAGTGAAGTTGACATTATACAGCGCGGGACGGGCGTTGTCCGGCATCGGCCTGCGGCCCTGAGGCTCTCCGTTTATCCAAAGATCCACCTCCTGGCAGTTTGAATAGACCTCAATGACAGCCTGGTCATAGGTGTCCATATCAGCCGGTGTCCAGTCCGATACCAGTGCACCGGCACCGTTGTTATCGGCATGGCGGGCAAAAGCCACCATAGGCTCTTTTGTCCACCAGCTGGCACGCTGCATTCCGGCCGGTTTGACACCTCCAGTGACATCCAGCAGGGATGTGCTCCACATGACCTGGGGCCATGTGGCCTCACCAAGATAGTCAATACCTGCCCATAGGAACTGCCCGCACAGTGACGGGTCATCACGCAACATCAGCCACGATTGTATATCATGCGTATTCTCAGTGCCAATGATTGCTTTCTCAGGATGAGCCTCATGATATGCCTTGAGTTCATCCACACGGTAGTTCTGCCCCACCACATCCATCATCTCGGCAAATCCGTTCTTATATACCCCGGAAGAGTTGGGGCGGAACAGAGCCATCGTTACCGGGCGGGTAGGATCTAACTCATGAATCAGATCCTGCTGCATGCGGTATTTGTCAAAGCCCTGCTCGTTATTCAGGTTGTCGCGAATCTCATTGCCAACGCTGTAAATGACTACGCAAGGATGATTGCGGGCCTGTTCAACCATAGCACGGGTGTCACGTTCCCACCATTCATCAAAGTAGAGATTGTAACCTTTTTCAGCATGATTCTTGGGAGTGTTCCAGGTGTCAAATGACTCTGCCATAACCAGAAATCCCATCCTGTCGCACAGGTCATACAGAGTAGGGTCTGCAGGGTTATGTGCCATCCTGATGGCGTTCACTCCCAGTTTCTTGAGTTGAGTAAGACGGTACTCCCATACCGATGCCGGAACAGCAGTACCTAAGCCTCCGGCATCTGAATGAAGGCATACACCATACATCTTAAGGTTCTTATCATTAATGAAAAAACCCTCCTTGTTGTCAAACCGGATTGTGCGCAAACCAATTGTCACGGTCTCTGCATCCAACTGTTTGCGTCCTTCAATCAACTCAACATCGACTGTATATAAATAGGGATTGTCCGGTGACCAGAGTTGGGGTTCCTTTATTTGAACTGTTCCACCAAGTTCGGTCTGACTGCCGGCTTCCACTTGCATCTCTGTACTGTTGCCTTTTGCCACGACCTTGCCTTTAGCATCCTTCAGACTATATTGAAGTTTTATGGTGCGGGCTTTGGCTGAAGCATTGGATACGTTTGTCTTTATGTTTATCTTGCCGTCCAGAAGTGATACGAATACACCATCGGTGGGGATATGACAGGAGTTTTTGCTTACCAAACGCACATGACGGTTTATGCCGCTACCTGTGTACCAGCGTGAAGCAGGCTGAACGGAGTTGTCAACCTTAACAGCAACAACAGCATCCTTGCCGGGAGTAACAAGATCAGTGATATCGTATGTAAACCCCACATATCCATTAGGTCTGTATCCGGCCAGTTTGCCATCCACATAAACGCTGCTACAAGCCATTACCCCGTCAAACTCCAGGAACAACCGCTCATCGGCTCCGATATCGGCCTTGATGGTCTTGCGATACCAGCCAGTGCCGGCAGGAAGATATGCGCCACCCTGCCCGGTTGGATTGCTGCGGTCAAATCCATCTTCAATGCTCCAGTCATGTGGAACATCAACGTTGCGCCAGCCTTCAACATCAGGCAGCTCATCAATTGATGCATCATTCAGCACAAACTGCCAGCCCTTGTCAAGACTTTGCATTTCACGCGCAAGAACAGACAGTGAAAGAAATAATGAAAGTGCAAATAATATCTTTCTCATAAATATTCCCTTCATTACTATTGCAAATATAAACCATTACATCTGATAATGGCATCAATCAGTTCCTGACTGGGGAAATCCATCGGAATAATCCCTATCGGGCTCTTATGGTCCGACAAGTACTCCAGCAGGCGTGCATTAGTGGTCTTGGAGTTACGGCTTATATTGGTACTGACACCGGAACCCGTATAACCTGACATATGGTTAATGCACCATACCCCCTCCGGAGCTGTTGCAAACTCATTTATCATATCCGTAACCTTATCCCATTTGGAGTCCAGATAATTACCCTTGCCCCCGCCAGTGAAATAGTCCTGCGCCCAAAGTACGGAACTCTTACCTGAAGCAGACACAATCAAGCCCCAGCGTGATGAACCGTTACCCAGCCAGCCACGCACCACTGCCCCTGGTATTTCAACCTCAGGAGACGGGGTATTACGATGAATAAACAGAATCTTTCCACGAGTATCGGCCATCGTCATACCCGGCTTGAATTCAGCCAGCATTTGAACCGGGATCACTGTTCTGATAACCTCCATTGTCATATCAACTGCCGTCTGACCGCCGCCAGCACTGTTTGTCATCACAATACAGAACTCTTCAGGGTTCTCATCCAGTTTTTGTTTCAAGATAATCAGCACCTCCGCAAATGTTATGTGGCAGTTGGCAGGACCATGATATATTTTCAAATCACCGTTTTCCAATTTGGGGCGAATGTCAAAGAAACGTATCCCTGCATCCCACTGCTCGCTTATGGAAAGTGTCTGGGTACGAGCATAATGCTTCATGGGAAAGCGCACGCCCGCGGTACCGGAATCATGCGTACCGGGAATTGATACCCGGCAAACCTTCACAGTATCGGGCAATGCAGCCATCCAACTGCCGTTCTGCGCCCCCAAAGCAAGCGTAAGCAGCAGCAAAGTCAAAAGGACGATGTATCGTCTTAAATGTGTAAGATCCAATGACTTACTTTATGGTTTTGCGTACCAGGTCAAGCAGCTTCTTTGAAGGAACGGCTTCATCCTTAAGAGGGATCAGATACCAGTCAACAGTCCAGGTAAGACTCTCACCCGGAGCAAGTGTCTTGTACTCTCCCTGGCTCTCCAATTCAATATAGGTCTTACCCTGATTTACATAGACCTGTATCTCTGCCTCATCGGGTGCAGGCTGAGCAGGTGTAATGTCATCAAACTTCTTGATCATGAGCAAGCCGTTTGCGGCATATGCCAGCCAACCCTTACCGTCAGAGTTTATCTTGCGATTCTGCGGAGCCTGCTCAAATGAATACCATGATGCACCGGCCTCACCCTTGAAAGGAATAAGACCTGCCGGAGTAATACCCTCAACGGGAGCGTCAAAGAATATCAGTCCTGACTCATCGGCCACCACGCGCGATATCTCCCATGGAGCGACTTTACGCTCGGCATCGCCCTTATTGACTATGGTATATGCAATCCTGATATATTTGCCCTTAGGGTCAGGAGTATATTGTTTCTGAATCTGGAACGGCAGTTTTCGGGCAACCTGACTGGTCAGCAAAAGTGACTTTCCTGCGTTTGAAGCACCGGTCTCATCGGTGTATGCAGCACGGTCAAACTCTGTTACGGGCGGCCAGTTCCACTCCTTCTGCGGGCTTGTCCAGAACGTGCTGCCGTACTGGTTCTGCATACGCAGCTGTGAGAGTATCTCCTTATCACCGTATTTATATGACATTATTTTGCCGCCTTCCTTGGCGCTCACCGTCATAGTAACGTCGCCGGCTTTGATCGTAAAGCCTTCATCTACTGAACCTTGAACGGTCTGAGCTAACACGGGGGCCGATGCCAGAACGGCTATTGCGGCTGCAAATAATCTGTAAGATTTCATAAGCATAAATTTTTTGTTTGCTAGCAAAGATAGTAAAAAAGATACCAATCAAAGCTTGTTCAGAAGTTTCTTCAGGGCGGGCAGGTTGGCGGGAGAGCAGGACCCTTCCATCAGAGCTCCGTGACGGTTCAAGACGCGGTAAGTGGGGTAGCCCTCAACCTTTAGGTACTGCTCCACCATAGCCTGCTGGTCAGGAGGCAGATTGTAGTGAACGCAATCGGGGCCGGCAAGATTATACTCCTTGATGATTGTCTTCCAAGCATCCTCGGCAGTATTGTTTGCAAGATACAGAACTCAAAAGCGTTGCGCAAAATAAAGCAAACAAAAAGCCTAATTTTCTCATAACCCTATTGGAAAAGTGTTGATTAGACCGTAAAGATACAAAAAAAGATGACATTGGGGACGGTTCTCTTTGGCCACTTTTGGTGACAAAGAGAACCGTCCCCAATGGATCACTTGAAGATGAGCTGGGCGAACTGGTAGAGGCTGCGGCGCCAGGTGTGCCACTCGTGGGCAGTGCCCTCGGATATGTAACCTACGGCCTTGACACCCATACCGTTAAGAGCCTCGGCTGCCTCCATGACTCTGGGGTTCTCCTTGCTTCCTGAGCTCATAAACACCAGCTTGGCAGTATTCTTGAAACCGTTTGCACCGTTGACATCATCGGGGCTGATTGTGCCGCCGCTGAACATACCTATGTAACCGAACTTGGTGGGATTGGCAAGTGTTATACGACGAGTCTGACCTCCCCCCATTGACAAGCCGGCCATACCGCGATGAGCGGCATCAGTATATACACGGAACTCCTTCTCAATAAACGGAATTATATCATTCATCAGCACAACTGAAAACGCGTCATTGCTGGCACCGCGACCACCCTGCTGGCCCTGCTGCTGGGGCTGAGGCTCCGGAGCATATTTGCCAACCAGATGAATGTTCTGGCCCTGACCGTAATCCATCACGATTATGAACGGAACAGCTTTCTTTTCAGCAATCAGGTTATCCATGATCTGGCCGGTATGACCCTGAACGCTCCATCCGTACTCATTCTCGGCATTTCCATGCTGCAGGTACAGGACCGGATACTTCTTGTTAGGATTCTTATCATACTCATTAGGCAGATAGACATAGCAGTGACGCATGCTCTCTGTGGCTTTTGACCAATAGTATTTCTCAACTATTGAGCCCTGGGGTACATCCTTGACCTGCCAGAAACCCATATCATCGGACGGAATCTCGATACCACTACCCCAACGGCCAGCTCCGAAGTATGAAACAGTTCCGGGATCTGGCATTGCAGTTCCGTCAACAATAAGCTGATAGTAGTGGAAACCTACATCCTGAGGGGCCGATGTGCCAGTCCACACACCATTCTCATCCTTGACCATCTCATAACGGCGGCCCAGATCCAGCTGGACTGATGTAGCGCCGGGAGCACGCAACTGTACACGTACTGCACCCTGAGAGTTTACCATCGGATACTGACGTCCGGGCTGGTTTGTTATTACTGAGGGCTTGAAATCCTCAACTGCATCGGCAAATGACGGAACCGTTGCGTTCCTCTGTTGTTGCTGAGCCTGTGCTGAAACGGCTACAAGCATCATTACTGAAAGAATAATCTTTTTCATAAACAAAAAAGTTGGTTAGTAATAAGTTGGAAATATAGCAAAGATAGCAATTATTTGGAGTATCTTTGCGGCCGTTTAAAAAAAGACTGTGATGGAACGGTTCAAAAGGGTTGTAAAGCAGGCAGTGCCCAGGGCATTCAAGACTATATGGTGGATATTCAAGATTACCGCTATAGTCTCATTTATAATGTTCCTGCTCAAATATACTGGCATACTGACCTGGATTGCAGCTGCCGTGAGTCCCGTGTTCCGCATATTCGGACTACCCGGTGACGCATCACTGGCATACGTTAGCGGATACTTCATCAACGTATATTCATGTATCGCGGTTGTATCGACCATAGACCTTACGGCACGCCAGATTACCATATTGGGCACAATGACACTGGCGGCACATGCCATGGTGGTGGAGACAGCGGTTCAGAAGAAGACCGGAGCACCTGCTCTCTATACGGTATTGATTCGCACATTCGGCTCGCTTGCGCTGGGTATTATCATGAATCTGGTTCTTCCGGGACGTCCTGTTTACGATACAGCCACTGTCAATCTCTCAGAAATCCCGTTTTTCCAGATACAGGGTGATTTCTGGCCTATGTTCATGGTATGGCTCAAGGGACTGGCCAAGCTTGCCGTATGGATGACTGTGCTGATAACCCTTCTGAACGTACTTCAGCGCGCATTCTATGAGTATGGAATCATGAACTGGATATCACGTCTGTTCAGCCCGCTGCTCACACTGTTCGGCCTGCCCAAGGAGACATCTTTCCTCTGGATTGTGGCAAACGTGGTAGGCCTGTCATACGGATCGGCCGCAATCATGGATGAGATGGAACGCGGTGAGATATCGGACCGCAGCATCCGTCTGCTCAACACTCACATTGGCATATCACACAGTAACCTTGAGGACCTGATGCTATTTGCTGCCGTGGGTGGCATATGGTACTGGATGCTCCTGTTCCGCTGGGGCATGGTCACCATCCTAGCCTGGTCGCTTAAGCTCTACTTCAAACTTGCAAAACAATAAAACAGTACAATTGGGGACAGACCCCTTTTGTACTATTTCCAAACCAAGTAAGATTGGAAGATAAATATAAATAGCCTCCAGAGTATGATCTAGAGGCTATTTTTACAAAATAGTACAAAAGGGGTCTGTCCCCAATTGTACTGTTTTTAGAATTCTGCTGAACGCGGAGTGCGCGGGAACGGGATGACGTCGCGGATGTTCTGCATACCTGTTACAAACAATATCAGGCGCTCAAAGCCCAAACCGAAACCGGCGTGCGGGCAAGAACCCCAGCGGCGGGTATCCAGATACCACCAGAGATGAGTCATATCCATCTGACGACGGTTTATCTCACCCATAAGATTGTCATAATCAGCCTCACGTACGGAACCACCGATGATCTCACCTATCTGCGGGAAGAGGACATCGGTACCCTGCATTGTTGATGCGGGAGCCTTGACACCATGATAACCTATTGAACCGCCATCGGGTGTAGCCTCATTCTGCTTCATGTAGAATGACTTGATGGCTGTAGGATAGTCAGTCATGATCACGGGCTTGCGGAAGTGCTCCTCAACAAGGAAACGCTCATGTTCTGAAGCCAGGTCATCACCCCAGTTGCACGGGAACTCAAACTTCTTACCGTTCTTGATAGCCTCCTGAAGGATGTTGATACCCTCAGTGTATGTAAGACGTACAAAGTTCTCTTTGAGTACACCGTTCAGACGCTCCAAAAGTGTCTTGTCAATCATGTTGTTGAGGAACTCCAGGTCATCCTGGCAGTGGTCAAGTGCCCAACGCACGCAATACTTTATGAAATCCTCCTCAAGGTCCATAAGCTCCTCCTGATCCAGGAAAGCAATCTCAGGCTCAATCATCCAGAACTCGGCCAGGTGGCGCGGAGTGTTGGAGTTCTCGGCACGGAATGTAGGACCAAAAGTATAGATGGCTCCCAGAGCGGTAGCACCAAGCTCACCCTCCAGCTGACCGGAAACAGTCAGTGAAGTCTGCTGACCAAAGAAATCATCATCATAGATAATCTTACCCTGATCATCCTTCTTGAGGTCATAGAGGTTCTTGGTTGTTACCTGGAACATGTTACCTGCACCCTCGCAGTCACTTGCAGTGATAAGCGGAGTATGGAAATAGAAGAATCCATGCTCATGGAAGTAGGTGTGTATGGCCATTGCCATGTTATGGCGGATACGCATCACAGCACCGAATGTATTGGTGCGAAGACGCATATGGGCATGCTGACGCATATACTCGAAAGTCTGCCCCTTCTTCTGCATGGGGTAGTCATCACCACACAGACCCAGCACCTCAATCTCCTTAGCCTGAACCTCGACAGCCTGACCTGAGCCGATGCTCTCAACCATGGTACCCTTAACGCTGAGGCAGGCACCGGTGGTGATCTGTTTCATCAGGTCATCACTGAACTTCTCAAGGTCAGCCACAATCTGAACATTCTTGATTGTCGATCCGTCATTGAGAGCTATGAAGTTCACGCTCTTGCTTCCACGCTTAGTCCTTACCCAACCTTTGACGACAACCTCCTGACCATAGTCGGTACGCTTAAGGAGATCAACAATCCTTGTTCTCTTGATATCCATTGTTTTAGATTTAATTCGTGATTAATTATTCGTAAGCACCCATGCGGAGCATGTTTACCTCCTTCTCGGTGAGGAAACGCCAGTCACCGCGACGCAGACGCTTCTTGGTGAGACCTGCAAACTGTACGCGGTCCAGCTTGGTAACGCGGTAGCCCAGAGCGTCGAACATACGACGAACCACACGGTTACGGCCTGAGTGTATCTCAATGCCTACCTGAGTCTTGTCATCGTTAACGTAGCTCACCTCATCGGCACGTACGATATCGCCATCCTCCTCGCCAATGTTTACACCGTCCAGAAGCTTCTGCAGATCCTCACCGCTCACTGCACGGTCCAGACGTGCATGATAGATCTTCTTCTTGAGGAACTTGGGGTGTGTCAGGCGGCTTGCCATCTCACCGTCATTGGTAAGCAGCAGCACACCGGTAGTATTGCGGTCCAGACGGCCTACGGGATATACACGCTCCTTGCAGGCCCCCTTGATGTAATCCATAACGGTCTTGCGCTCCTGGGGATCATCAACAGTAGTAACGCAATCTTTTGGCTTGTTAAGAAGGATATATATCTTACGCTCTATGCTTACAAGCTGATCATGGAACAGCACATTGTCACCGCGATGAACCTTGGTACCAAGCTCTGTAACAGTCTGGCCGTTTACCTTGACAACACCTGCCTGGATGAACTCATCGGCCTCACGACGTGAGCATACACCGGCATTTGCCAGGTACTTGTTCAAACGTATCTCCTCCTCGGGATCGTGAATGACATCCTGATACTCTATGCGCTTGCGGTTGTCCTGACGCTTCTGCATGGGCTTGCGGAAACCGCCCTGCTGGCCAAAACCGCCACGGTTATTATTGAATCCGCCCTGACGCTGGCCATAGCCACCCTGGCGCTGATATCCGCCCTGACGCTGGCCGTAGCCTCCCTGGCGCTGGTAGCCACCCTGACGCTGGTAGCCGCCTTCCTGCTGCTCACCGCCCTGGCTCTGAACACGCTCCCTGTAGAAACGGGGCTGACCCTCATCGCCGTTATTGAACTGACGGTTCTGACCATAACGCTGCTGTCCGTAACCCTGACGGTTATTATTGTATCCACGGTTCTGATATCCGCCCTGGCGGTTCTGACCGTAGCCCTGATCTCCATAACTCTGTCCGTACTGTCTGTGCGGACGATCCTGATTATAGCCCTGCTCGCCATCCTGGCGCTGCGGGCGCTCTACTCTTGAATACTGAGGACGATTGTTGTAATCAACCCTTACAAAACGGGGTCTGCCTTCGCGACGGTTAGCCTGACTGTTCTCATCGGAGTTTCCACCAAACCTGTTGAAGCTGTTCTCCTGTCCTTCCTGATTCCCGCTCTCGTCGTAGAATCGGTTTCCATTCTCTGTCTCCATCATAATTGCAATTTTTTTAAGGAAGCCATCACGGCTTCGGATGATTTAGATTTTTAAAGTTAGTCTCTTATACGCCGTAATAGTTGCCAGGCGCAATGGCTTTTAGTTCTTGTTTAATATTATCGTTAACGTTAAGTCCGTCAATAAATTCACTTATAGACTGCTGAGTTACCTGACTGTTGGTACGGGTAAGTGCCTTGAGTGCCTCATAAGGATGCGGATAACCCTCACGGCGCAGGATGGTCTGGATAGCCTCGGCTACCACGCTCCAGCAACCATCCAGGTCAGCGGCAATCTTCTGCTCGTTGATAAGCAGTTTACCCAAACCCTTGAGTGAACTTGCTATCGCTATCATCTGATGTCCGAACGGCACACCGATGTTACGTATAACCGTAGAGTCTGTCAGGTCACGCTGCAGACGTGATACCGGGAGCTTGCGTGCCAGATGCTCCAGAATGGCATTAGCCATACCAAGATTGCCCTCAGCATTCTCAAAGTCTATGGGATTTACCTTATGAGGCATAGCGCTTGAGCCCACCTCACCGGCCTTGATCTGCTGCTTGAAGTACTCCATTGATATGTACTGCCAGAAGTCACGGTTCATATCAATCTGGATGGTGTTCATGCGCTTCATTGCATCAAACAGGGCTGCCAGATTATCATAGTTTGATATCTGGGTGGTATATTCCTCACGCTTAAGACCCAGTTTCTCACTCAGGAACCTGGCACCGAATGCCTTCCAGTCAATATCAGGATAAGCTACATGATGAGCGTTGAAGTTACCTGTGGCACCGCCGAACTTAGCAGACATGGGTACAGCCTTGAGCTGAGCAAGCTGCTCACGCAGACGGTATGCAAAAACCTCTATCTCCTTACCCAGACGTGTGGGTGAAGCGGGCTGTCCGTGGGTGCGTGCCAGCATAGGCACATCCTTCCAGCGCTCAGCATACTCCTCCAGTTTGTCAATGAGTGACTGGATGGCAGGATAATAGACATTTTCCAGAGCCTCTCTGATTGACAGAGGCACTGATGTATTGTTTATATCCTGTGATGTGAGTCCAAAGTGTATGAACTCCTTGTAGGGAACTAGTTCCGGTACAAGGTCAAATTTCTCTTTTATGAAATACTCAACCGCCTTGACATCGTGGTTGGTAACCTTTTCAATCTCTTTTATGTGAGCGGCGTCCTGCTCGCTGAAGTTCTGCCATATCAGGCGCAAAACATCAAGCGATGCACTTGATACACCCGCCAGCTGCGGAAGCTTAAACTCGCAGAGAGCCGTAAAATACTCTATCTCCACTCTTACCCTGTAGCGGATAAGCGCAAATTCTGAAAAATAAGATGCAAGTTCCTGTGTCTTGCCACGGTACCGCCCGTCAATGGGGGATACTGCCGTCAACTCATCCAATTTCACTTCTTTACTAAAAATCGTCTTACAAACTAATTCCCAAATACTCTAAGCACCAAATCTTATATCTTAAACTTTCTTTTCAAGTTTTTTTTCGCTTTCGTGCGTATCTGCTTCTCAGCAGCGCTGCAAAATTAATAAGAAATTCATAATTTTGCGTCTCCGAGTAGTCATAATAATAATAAAAATATGTCACAGACCGTAACCAAGAAAATAAGTGAGAGCAAGGGAGCACGCTGGGCAGCCCTTATAATAGTGTCATTTACCATGATGTGGGGCTACTTCCTGACCGATGCCCTGTCACCTCTGATGACCATGCTTGAGGAGCAGATGGGATGGACCAGCCTTGAGTTCGGACAGTTCAACTGGGCCTACTGCTGGTTCAACGTATTCCTGTTCATGCTCATATTCGGCGGCATCATTCTGGATAAGATGGGCGTAAGGTTTACGGGTATCGTAACCTGCTTCCTTATGCTTGCCGGTGCGCTGATAAAGTATTACGCAGTCAATTACATATCACCGGGTGCTGAGGCCGGAACCGTATTCGGAATGCGCACTCAGGTATTCGTAGCATGCCTTGGTTATGCCATATTCGCCGTAGGCACCGAAAACTGCGGTATCACGGTATCAAAGGTTATCACCAAATGGTTTGCCGGTAAGGAACTGGCTCTGGCTATGGGTGTCCAGGTGGCAGTAGCCCGTCTGGGTACAGCCGCAGCTCTGGTCTTCAGCCCTATGATCGTAAAGCATTTCTCTCTGTCAGCACCGCTGCTCTTCTCTGCGATACTGTTATGCATAGGATTCCTGGCATACCTGGTATTCTGCCGTATGGACAAGAAGTTTGACGCCGAGGTTGCACAGACACAGACTGAGCCCGATGACGTATTCAAGGTAAAAGACCTTAAGCTGATAATCACCAACCGCGGATTCTGGCTCCTGGCACTTCTCTGCCTTATGTTCTACTCTGCAGTATTCCCGTTCATGAAATACGCCGCATCGCTTATGGAGAACAAATACGGCGTAAGCACCACTCTGGCAGGTATCATACCGAGCCTCATTCCGTTCGGAAACCTTATCATGACACCGCTCTTCGGCGGCATTTATGACAAGAAGGGTAAGGGCGCAACCATTATGATCATCGGCTCACTCCTGCTCATTCTGGTACATGTACTGTTTGCGCTGCCTCTGCTCAACTACTGGTGGTTTGCAGCATTCATCATGATAATCCTGGGTGTGGCATTCTCACTCGTGCCGTCAGCCATGTGGCCCAGCGTACCCAAGATCATACCGCAGAAACTGGTAGGCTCCGCATACGCTCTCATATTCTGGGTTCAGAACATAGGTCTGGGATTTGTTCCGCTGCTCATAGGCGGCATTCTTGACAAGTACTGCAAAGCAGGCACACGCCTTGTAGAGGGAGCCGAGGTTACACAGTACAACTATACACTTCCGATGGTGATATTCGCCCTGTTCGGTATTGTAGCCCTACTGCTTGCCATTCGACTCAAGGCAGTTGACAAGAAAGAGGGTTATGGACTTGAGGAACCTAACATCAAAGCATAATAATGGAGAGACGCAAAGAGCGTTTTGAAAGCCATTTCGGGATGATCATGGCCATAGCAGGCTCTGCCGTAGGCCTTGGTAACCTGTGGAGATTCCCGTTCCTGGCTGCTCAGAACGGAGGCGGAGCCTTTATCTTTGTATATCTCATACTTCTGCTTACCATCTGTCTGCCGGTACTTATGACAGAGATCACACTGGGCCGCAAATGCCGCTCAAACGTGACCCGTGTTTATGATAACTTGGGAGCACCCCATTGGCGCTGGGCAGGATTCATCACCCTGCTTACACCTATTGTCATTATGGCTTTCTACACTGTTGTAGGCGGATGGTCTGTCAAATATCTGGTTCAAGCATGCACATTCAGCTTCACGGATCCCGGCTCCGATTATGCGGGTGCTTTTAGCGGATTCATCAGCTCAACTTATGAGCCTCTGGTCTATACTCTGATATTCCTTGCAGTAACAGCCATAGCCAATTTCGGCGGCGTTAAGAACGGTATTGAGCGTTTTTCAAAACCCATGATGACGGTGCTGTCCATCACCATCATACTGGTGGCTATCCGTTCACTCACACTGCCCGGAGCGCAAGAGGGTACAAAGTATCTGCTAATCCCTGATTTCAGCAAGATAGACGGCAAGGTGCTCATCACAGCTTTAGGACAGGCCTTCATGTCGCTCAGCATAGGTATAGGAATCCTGCTAACCTACGGCTCATACGTTAAGACCAAGGAGGATATTGCAATGACAGCCGTTTCCACCGGTCTCATTGACACCCTGTTCGCCATCATTGCCGGCCTGGCCATCATACCCGCCGTCTATGCCATAGCCTTCATGAACGGAACTACACCCGCCATTAACGCAGGCCCCGGACTGGTATTCATAACCTTGCCCGGAGTGTTTGCCTCCATGCCCGGCGGCAGCATAATTGCCATTCTGTTTTTCCTCTCACTGTTACTGGCTGCCGTAACATCGGCCATATCGATGCTGGAGGTAATTGTACGCTATTTCATTGAGGAGTGGAAGCAGAGCCGCAACGGCGCTGTCATAACCAGCATGATACTTATTATAGTACTGGGATGCATCTGCTCCCTTTCACAGGGCACGCTCTCCGGCATCAGCATAGCCGGCATGAACATATTTGATTTCTTTGATGTCATATCATCGGATGTACTCATAACAGTAGGCAGCCTGGTAATGGTTCTTTTTGCCGGCTGGCGCATCCGTAAGGCCGATTTCCTGGACGAACTGACCGGCCATGACACATCCCGCACTCCCCGCTGGGTGTTCAGTTTCGTCTATTTCATGGTACGCTGGATTGCTCCCGTAATCATCATCGTGATTATGCTCAGCAACATCCTGCTCTAACCTCTGATTTGTTAAAATTAGTTAATACTATTGTGCGTAAAGAAATACGCCATATCTTTGTAGTGTATTAGTATATTGATACACTAAACAGACAGCCGATTTTCAAAACTATTGCATTTTCAAATTATGAAAAAAGTTATCCTTTCTCTTGCCTGCATTATGGCATTCTCGTTTGCAAACGCACAGGACGCAGACCGCAAAGCGCGTCTGGAAAAACATCTGTATTATCTGGCATCGGACTCTCTCCATGGACGTGAAGCCGGATCTGAGGACGGAGTAAAGGCCCGCGCCTACATCCTTGAACAGTGGAATGAGATAGGCCTTGAGCCCTTCCTGGCCGAAGGCTTTGAGATGCCGTTCACCAAAAACGGACTCAACATGGCCAATCTTGTTGGAATCATTCCCGGAAATGACCCCGTTCTCAAGGACGAATACATCCTGTTGGGTGCACACTTTGACCACATAGGTTATAAGAACGGTGAGATATGCAACGGTGCCGATGACAACGCATCGGGCTCAACCGCACTCATTGAAATAGCACGCATGCTCAAGCAGAACCAGAGCCAACTGAAACGCAGCGTAATCATAGCCGCTTTTGACGGTGAGGAGAAGGGGCTCTGGGGTTCTCAGGAACTTGCCGACAGAATGGCCAAGGACAGCACCATCAGCAATGTAAAGTGCATGATGAGCATTGACATGGTAGGCTGGTATGCCAAGAACGGAAAGCTTGAACTGCTTGGAGCCGGCACCATGAAGAATGGAAAGAAGATTCTTGAGCAGAATGCCGGAGAACTCAAACTCAATATCGAACCCTTTGAGACCGCAGTCCTGACGGCAACCGATACCCGCAGCTTTGCCAAGAAGTATGAAGTTCCCACCCTGCACGTTTACACAGGCCTCAAGTCACCGTACCATAAGCCGGCCGATGACGCCGACCTGATTGACTATGAAGGTCTGGACAACATCACATGCTTCATTACAAGAGTAACAACCCAAATGGCTACAGACCCCTCTTTCGGCCCCACAGGAAAGATAGCTCAGATCCACTCCGGCCGTATCAAGCCCTTTGAACTGGCTGTAAGCGGCGGCTTCACAAATACAGGTATAATACTCCCTGACGCCAAACTGACAACAGCAAGAAGGTACGGCTGGTCAGCCGGCATTACTGCACAATATAATGCAAAGAAGATATGGGGATACCGTATAGCTGCATTCTATGAGACATCAAACAGTTTCTTCCCTGACCAGACAAACCTGTTCGGTTCAGCACTCAAATACAAACAGTCAGCCATTGAAGTTCCCGCCACACTGATCATGCAGAATAATGACCCGACAGTAAGAGTCTACATGGGTATAGGCCCGAATGTACGTTACGTATTCAACTCATCACTTGAGAACCTGAACTACAAGACTACAGACCTTCAATGGGGAATGCATTTCATGTTCGGAATGAAGATAGGTCACGTATACTTTGAAGACTATCTCTTGAGCAACTTCAACGACCTATTCGATACACCCGCCGGCGAGCCCAAATCCAGACTCAGCGTATCAACCTTCAAGATTGGCTGGGTCTTCTGATTCCCCTGCTAAGCGAGCAAAACAGAAGAGAATATAGTCTCAGATAGGGCCGAAGGCCCGTAGTTTCTGAGACTATATTCTCTTCTGTTTTCCTAAATAGTTAGTCCTGTGTAGCTGCCTCAAGTTTACGGCGAAGGATAAACATAATAAGACCTGCTATAACGCATAGACCAATCAGTGTCGCCCAGTTGGCCATAAGAGGAATCCTGTTCCAAAGTTTTGAAGGGATACTGCTCAGGTAGTTACCTATAGCGGTAGCGGCAAACCAGCCACCCATCATCAGACCCTTGTACTTGGGAGGAGCAACCTTACTTACAAAACTTATACCCATGGGGCTCAGAAGCAACTCGGCTACGGTCAGTGTAAAATAAGTTCCGATAAGCCAGTTGGGACTGAGTACGCTCTGTGCTGAGTCACCAAGATCCATAGGCGAAATCAGGTCAGTCGAGGCTGCTGTGATAACTGCAAAGCCCACACCGGCCAAAAGCATACCCAAACCGATCTTTACGGGAGCTGAGGGCTCCTTGCCTTTCTTTCCCAGAGCACCGAACACGGCAACTGAAACCGGAGTAAGAGAAACCACGAAGAATGGGTTGAACTGCTGGAAATCAGATGTGGCTGCATTGAAAGATAACGGCATCTGCAGATAGAAGGCGATGGCGCCTGCCCAGAGAACCAGTGTAGCAATGGCTGCGATGGTACGTGACTTCTTTGTATCGCTCTGGAATATTGCGAACAGAGTATAGATTGATACTGCTATCAGTGCCAGTGACCAGATGTTGAACCAAATACGATTGATTCCGGTAATGCCGTTCAGCTTGGTATACTTATCGGCAAAGAATGTCAGGGCCGATCCGTTCTGATGGAATGCCATCCAGAAGAATATTACAACGGCGAACACAAGCAGCAGAGCCACAATGCGGTCCTTGGTCTGCTTGGGAGTGAGTTCCTGAATCTGAGCGTTCTGGGCCTTGGCCTGCTTGGTGTTGACATCGGCATGCTTGAACCAGGGGCGGCAGAAGAAATAGATGAGCAGTGAAAATACCAGTGATGCGCAAGCAACAAAGAAACACAGACGGTAGCCCTCGGCAAGCGTTTCCAAATATTCGTTTGCTTGTGCGCCATATACCGCTACTGCATTATCAATTGGCTCAAAATGGAATTTATCACCAAGATGTGGGTTGTAAAGAGCCTTAGCCATAGCCGGTGCGAACATGGCACCGATGTTTATAGCCATGTAGAAGAGGCTGAACGCGGAGTCACGCTTATTGGCATACTTGGGATCATCATAGAGGTTACCCACAAGTACCTGCAAGTTACCCTTGAAAAGACCTGTTCCGACAGCAATCAGCAGCAAACCTGCAAACATGGTCCATTTGTCAACAACCTGAGTTGCCATAGGTACGGCCAATGCCAGATAACCGGTAATCATTACGAATGCACCGATGGTAACACACTTTCCATAACCGATCTTATCGGCTATGATACCACCAATCAGCGGCATGAAATAGACTCCTGCAAGAAAAATTGAATACACAAGTCCGGCAGTATCAACATCCCAGCCGAACTTGGCTCTCAAATAGAGAGTAAAGATGGCAAGCATGGTGTAGTAACCGAATCTTTCGCCTGTGTTGGCCAGTGCCAGAGCAAACAGGCCTTTGGGTTGTCCCTTAAACATATTACGATTTAGTTAGTTTGATTGATTGTAATTGTCCGCTAAATTACTATTTCCCGTATAATTAAGCAAACCCTCACCTAAAAAAGGAATGGAATCCGTCAGCGCCCACAAAAAAAGGAGAGTTTCGTTGAAGCTCTGAGAAATCGAGCTCTTGAGCGAGATCGGCCGGAGGCCGCCCGTTCGCGTTAGCGAACTAAAAGAAGGTGGGCGCCACGCCCACGAAAAAGAGGAGCCTCTTTGAGACTCCTCTTTTTTGTGGGCGTTGACGGATTCGAACCGCCGACCCTCTGCTTGTAAGGCAGATGCTCTGAACCAGCTGAGCTAAACGCCCGTGCTTTCTGTAAAAGCGGTGCAAAGATAAGCACTTTTGCGTATAGTCAAAAACTTTCAGACCTTTTTTTCAAATATTTTTCCCTGTATGGCTCTTTTATGGTATCTTCGCGGTGCAAAAACACTAATTTGATCAAATGGAAACAGTTCTCAGCGGCATTCGCCCTACAGGAAACCTTCACCTTGGTAATTACTATGGTGCAGTAACAAGCTTTATCAAACTTCAGGATTTGTACAGATGCTTCTTCTTTATTGCTGACTGGCACTCCCTGACCACGCACCCCACCCCTGAGAACATCCAGAACAGCGTCCGTACCATACTGGCTGAGTATCTGGCCTGCGGTCTGGATCCTGAGAAGGCTACCATTTACGTACAGAGTGATGTTCCTGAGGTAGTAGAACTCTACCTCTATCTTAATATGAATGCTTATCTGGGTGAGCTGGAGCGCGTAACCTCATTCAAGGAAAAAGCCCGCAAGCAGCCCGATAATGTAAACGCCGGCCTGCTGACCTACCCCACGCTGATGGCATCAGACATCATTATCCACAAGGCCAACAAGGTACCCGTAGGCAAGGACCAGGAGCAAAACATGGAGATGGCCCGCAAGTTTGCACGCCGTTTCAACCAGATGTATAAGGTGGAATACTTCCCTGAGCCCGCATCATTCTCATTGGCCAAGGAGGGAGGCATAAAGATTCCCGGTCTGGACGGTTCCGGCAAGATGGGCAAGAGTGAAGGCAACTGCATCTATTTGTGCGATGAGCCCTCTGTTATCCGCAAGAAGGTTATGAAGGCTGTTACCGATGCAGGCCCACAGTCCATGAACAGTGAAAAGCCTGAAGTTATTCAGAACCTCTTTACCCTTCTTGATGTGGTTTCATCAAAGGATACCTACAACTACTTCAACGACAAGTGGAATGACTGCACACTGCGCTACGGCGATCTTAAGAAACAGCTTGCCGAGGATATAGTTGCTGCTACAGATCCCATCCGCGAGAGAATCAAGGAGTTTGCCAGCAATACCGAGCTGCTTGACAAGATTGCACGCGCCGGCGCCGAGAAGGCCCGTGAAAGCGCATCCAAGACTCTGCGTGAAGTACGCCAGATAATAGGCTTCAAAGTCTATTAATCAAACCATTTAGAGATTTCCTGATCCGACTTGACAACATACGTCGGTCTGGCATCAGGTGTGCGTGACGGCATACTGCATGCCTTGAGAGAGCGCAACAGTTCCTGCATCTCATTCTCCGACAGATGACGGCCGGCAGGTATGGCTGCCTTACGCGCCATAGCGAGTGCCATAGATTCCAGCTGACGGTCCTCCTCCTGAGTGGGGTTGATACGCAGATCGGCTATCATATCAGTAATAAGCCTTTCATAATCCTGCCCCTCCATTCCTGACGGGATACCCTGCACTGCAATGGCTCCGCGTCCCATATCTGATATATCAAAACCCAGTGCTGCAAAACGCGGTTTAAGCTCAGCAAAAGCGGCGGCATCAACCTGTGACAGCTGGAACATCTCAGGGAACAGCAACCCCTGTGACGCCGCTCCATGACTCTTGGCCTCAGATAGGAAACGTTCGTAAAGCACGCGAATATGGGCACGGTGCTGGTCAACAATCATAAGCCCCTGCTCTGATTGAACAATGATATAGCGGTCAGCATATTGGAACGGATGCAGAGGCTGCTCATCTGCCTGAATGAGAGTCTCAGGATGTCCGTAAGGTATTGCGCCCTCGCTTATCTTGTGTTCAATAACATCACCGTACAATTTGCTCCAGTTGTCTGTATTGCTGCGGCTGGGACGCGGTTCTGTGCGGCTGCCGGCAAAAGGATTGAAATCCTTATTTATTTCAACCTTGGGCTGTATGGCGGGACGCGACGCATCATAGATGGGAATATCAGGCATATCAGCCGTATTGAAATCTATTGTGGGCATCTCCTCAAACTTACCCACAGTCTCCTTGACTGCAGCCATAAGGATTTTCCATATCACCTGCTCATCCTCAAACTTTATCTCAGTCTTGGTAGGATGTATGTTCACGTCAATGGTATCGGCCGGAACAGTAAGGAACAGGAAATAAGACGGCTGTTCACCATCAGGGACAAGGCCCTCATATGCGCTCAGAACAGCCTTATGGAAATAGGGATGACGCATGAACCTGCCGTTCACAAAAAAGAACTGCTTGGCACCCTTACCCTTTACGTTATCCAGATTTGAGCAGAAACCGCTCACCTTTACGACCGATGTCTCCACCTCAACCGGCAGCAGAGCCTGATTTATCTTACGCCCAAACAGATTTACTATTCTCTGTTTTACAGCCGATTCCGGCAGTGACAGTACCTGCTCACCTTGATGGGTCAGTTCAATGGTTACCTCCGAATGAGCCAAAGCCACCCGCTCCACCTCAGTCAGGATATGGCCGAACTCAGTCTGGTTGCTCTTGAGGAACTTACGTCTTGCCGGAACATTATAAAACAGGTTACGTACGGTAAAGATACTGCCCACGGGGCACACGCAGGGTTCCTCCTGCTCTATTTCAGAAGCCTTTATCAGTATTTTGGTGCCGGTATCGCTGTCTGCTGTACGGGTACGCAGTTCCACCTCCGACACCGCAGCTATTGAAGGCAGAGCCTCTCCTCGAAAACCGAATGTGGTAAGTGAGTAAAGGTCATCTGACTCACGGATCTTGGAGGTGGCATGCCGCTCAAAAGCAAGGCGTGCATCTTCAGGAACCATACCGCAACCGTCATCAATCACCTGAATTGATGTCCTTCCCGCATCGGAAATGATTATCCGGACAGTCCTGGCACCTGCATCAACAGCATTCTCCACCAGCTCCTTGACCACCGATGCCGGACGGTTTACCACCTCACCTGCGGCTATCTGGCTGGCTACAGCCTGTGACAGTACCTTTACCTTTCCCTCCATATTATTATTTTCAGAATATACTGCCGTTAAGTATTGAGAACAGCAGCACCGTCAGGAGCACTATCAGTACTATCGCAACCGGGAACCCCATTCTGGGACCACCGTTCTGCTTGCGGCGCTTAAGGTGTGTGGTAGCTTCCACAAACTTACCGCGTATGCGCTCCGGATCAAACTCATCCTCAGGAAGCATACCGAGTTCACGCTTAGCCTTCTCTTCTATCTTAGCCAGTTTTTCCTTGCGCTCGTCATAGTAGATGTATTTATGCTCAAAACGGCGCGGTTCCCTGATGCTGAACATTCCCATAGTTACTTCTTGTTACGGTTAAGTGTAGGAAGCGGAACTTCCTTGTTTGAATTAGACTTCTTAAGCTGTTCCTCCACTCTCTTTCCCCGCCAATAGAACACATCCTCCCTGTCAATAGGTCTTATCCTGTCAAACCAGTTGAAGTCACTCAGGAACATCTTTTTCTCCTCAAGCTGATCCATAGGATACAGCACTCCGCTGGAGCGACCGTGCATTACAATCTTGTCAACGGTACGCACCTTTAAATGTATCCTCAGACTGGAACCCTCAGTGGTATTCATGCCTATCATGATGGAGTCTGAATCCAACGGATAGAATATAGCCAGTACATTACCCTTAACATCAGCATAGTCTATCTCACCTTCCTTGAAGAAAGCCTTCATCTCACGGCCTGATATCTGGTTATAATGCACGGAGTCATTTCTCTGTATAAAAAGAGCCTGTCCAATCACATGCGCCCAGTCTATGGTACTGTCATTGAGATAGAAGATTATCTTCTCACCAAGCACCTGATTATCTTCATTCCAGAGTATGGGATCACGGAACAGCGTCAGGCTGGAATCCGCAGTGGTAAAGAGCATAGAGTCTGCCACCATCTGCATATCCGGACGATAGGCACGCACCTTATTGAATCCGCGCAGCTGACGCTCAATGACACTGTCATGGTCAGCATTGTAGAAAGTGACCACACGGAACGTATCGGCATGTACAAAAAGACTGTCTCCCTGGGAGTATTCTATCAGGAGAGCCCTGCCTGTAACAACGGCAGAATCATTGTTCTGATTGTAATAGACATATTCTCCGTGAACATCTATCTTGTCCTTGTAGTTGTTAATGATGACATCACCATAACCCTGCATCAGCCCTTTGTCCTTGTCATACACTATACTGTCGCCCGTCATGCGGGTCTCACCGTCATCCTGCTCCACCACAGAACGGTCAAGCAGTACGGCGCTGTTGGTCTGCGTATTGAAACGGCCGTTTTCAGTGTTGATCACATTATCTTCATTGACAATTGTTGACGGGCAGGAAAGCAGTGCTATATGAGTATCAGTATTATAATGTAACGTATCAGTCTTGAGGGTATAATCAGGACTCTCCATTGAAACACCGTCCATGAACACAGCCATCTTGGTGTTTGTGTCAAACTGTCCGTATTCCGATATCAGCGTACTCTCCTCATCCAGCAGCGTGCCGCCGTCAAAGAACCACCCCAGGCCTGTATTGCGATCATAGTTAAGACTGTCAGTAAGCAGTACCATGGTACGGTTCTCCAGACGTACGTTGTCCCTTACACGCAGCAGACGGGTATCGCCGTTATAAAAAAGCGAATCACCATACATAAAGAGGGTATCGCCCTGTTCAACCCGGATATTGTGATAAGCATCAAATGAATTCTTCTTCTGATAGAACAAGGCACTGTCACAGTACATGTACATGCTGTCGTGACGGAATACCACATTACCTATCAGGCGCTGGGCATCAGGGTTTATATACTCTTCAAAACGGATGACATCGGCATTAAGCAGATATACATAATCCGTATCAACCGGTTCAGGAATCTCTGTGCTGTCAGGCGTAGCCCATATACCATGCGCGCCTGCTGATATGAAGGCGCACAATGAAAGAATGAAGGACAGAAGCCTGGATTTGAGCATTGATGTATGCTGTCTTTTAGTAGTTACCCCATCCCGGGTATTTGAATTCACAATCGTTCCAACCGTCACTGATCCTGACATAGGTGGTACGCTGCTTTTCCCTTATCCATTTTTCAAGAGTCTCCTGCTTACGTATGGTACTGACCATTTCAAACAGGATCTCATAGTCATCGGCCATGGTGGCCTTATGCCCGCCTATCTTGTTCTTGAGTTTGACAATGGCACAGGTGGTCTTACCGTTTCTGAGCTGCATAGTAAACGGATCCGATATCTCACCCACATGCATTCTGTCAACAACTTTTGCCACATCCTGCGGCAGTTCCTGCATCTGGAACTTGGAAACACCCGGCATGCTGGGATCCTCGCGGTAAGTCATAAGACCGTTGTTGTTACGGGTATCCTTGTCCTGTGAGTATTCCGCTACACAGAACTCAAATGTATGGTTTCCGTTACGGATATTCTGAGCAATGGTGTCAAGTTTTCCCAGACAATTGTTTATGCTTTCTACAGGAACCTTGGGCTTACGCAGCAGGTGACGCACACGCACCCTGTCACCCAGTCTCTCCACGAACTGGAGGATATGGAATCCGTACTCTGTTTCAACAATCTTTGATATCTTGCTGGGATCAGTCATGTTGAATGCCACAGCCGAGAACTCAGGTACCATCTCTCCACGCCCGAAAAATCCGCAGTCACCACCGTTACGGGCTGTACCCGGATCATCAGAATAAAGACGTGCCAAGGTGGAGAATGAAACCTCACCTGACTGGACACGGTCAATATACTCACGAAGCTCAGATTTTACTGCATCTATCTCCTCCTGAGGTATTGTAGGATCAATGGTTATGATCTGTACTTCAACCTGAGTAGGAATATAGGGAATATCATCGGCCGGAAGATCCTTTATAAAACGTCTTACCTCCCCCGGAGTCACCTTGACACGGGATATTATCTTTTCACGCACCTTGCTTATGATATATTCCTGGCGGCGTGTCTCATAGAGGCGGCTCTTTATCTGATCGGCTTTCATGCCGTAATACTCCTCCAGTTTATCCTCAGTACCTGCCTGAGCCACCATCTCCTTGTAATAATACTCCACAGCCTGTGAAACATCCGCATCAGTGGCTGTTATACTGTCAAGTTCTGCCTGATTCAGAAAGAGTTTGTTCACGGCGAGCTGTTCCGGTATGAGACAGTAGGGATCGCCGTCCCATTGGGTACCACTCATCTGCGCATCCCGACGAGCCTCTTCAACCTCCGATTTGTAAATAGCCTCATCGCCTACCACCCACACAACCTCATCAATCACATTGTTCTGGGCCGCAGTTTCAGTATTCTGCAGTAAAGCCGTAAACAGGCAGACCGCCACGAATATGCTTTTTTTCATTACTTTTTCTTTTGGTGAAAAATAATTCTGTTCTTATCAATTGCGGCATCATACAGATCCTCCCTGATCTTTCTCATGTATTCAACCTCATTATTGTTAACCAGTAGGCCGCGTATCCTGGTTCTTGCACGTTCAAGAGGTTCTATACCTCCCTTGGGTATGAACCTGCTCACATTCAGCAGATATATGAACTCCTCATCCTTAAACTCAAAGTTACAACTGTCCGTCAGGATTGACTCAAGAGGATTATCCATGGCAGGAAGCATCACCTCTATCTCAGCCACAGTACGCCAGTTGTCATAAAAGAAATCACAACGGCCGGCGTTGCGGATGCAGTATTTCTCTATTCCCTCAAATGACTCATCATCCATCTGGGTATAAAGTTTCCTTATCTCTGACAGGTCATGTGAACGGTTGGAGATCTTAAGGAACAAACCCCTTACAAGTGATTCATCCAACACGAACAGCCTCTGGTTGTCATTGTAGAATTTTACAATCTCATCTTCTGATATTTCAGATGAGAACTTCTGGTCTATCAGCCTGCGCTGATACTCATGCTCTATCAGGGAGCGCTTGTAGTTCTCAACCAGACGGTCTATGTCTTTTGTGTCCGGGATATTCCTGATGGCATTCTGATAAAAAAGGACATCCTCAACCCAGTTCTTTATGTACCGTTCAGCAAACGCCGTACTGTCTGATTCAGACATTCCCAGAGGTATTACCTGTTTCAGGTCTTCATAATATAAAACGTCATTGCCTACCTCAACTACAGGAGTCTTACCATAGACATACTGTGTTGAACCGCCTCTCCACCAGCATGAAACCACCGGCAGCGACAGCAGAACCGTCAACAGCCCTGCCTTGAGATCATGACACAGACGTTTTCTATTAATCATTTGCTGTCAAGGTTTACTTGCTTCAGCGCCTTGCGATTGATTGAGTATTTATATTTTTTGCGCAGGGATTTAACCCATTCCTTCTCCAGATAGTTCTGGTAATCCTCACTGACCTGGCCTATAACATCGTTCATGTTTTCAGGCTTGCTGAGAACCTTGCCTATCACGTTTACGTATGGGAAGTTGGGCATAGGATCATACTCACCCTCACCGAACACCAGTTTGTCAACATAAGCATTCTGTCCTTTTTTGAAGATACCGGTCTCACCAGAACCTGTCATGACACGGACCTGGATCTTCTCCCTGTTGTATGAAACAAGTGTATCAATCCAATCATCGATATAAAGATCACGGACAGCACCCTCTACCTCACGGAATACATCCTCATTGATGCAGAAGAACACCATTCCCTTGAAACACGGCTCATCAAACTTGTACTTCTTGACATTTGACTTGTAGTACGCCTCCATGCCTTCAATATCATTTGAAGCTTTCTCCCAAACCTCACGGCTGCTTATGTCAAACAGCAGGAGACCGTCATGATACTCTCTTGATATATTGGCAAAGTCAGGATTCACCTCCTCAAGAAGGCTGTCCAGATATGCAACGGCTGTATCATTTCTGAACGGCCAGTCAAGACGTGCAGCATATTCATTGGCCTTACGGCGTTTTGCCTCAGGATAAATATCATCCTGTTCCCTCATCCACTCATATATCTCACTGCGGTTCTGGGCGTATGTACCGTACTCACGACGGTTATTTACTTTGACTATAAAAGCGGTACCATCTGAGATGAAGGGTTCACTGCATTGCCTAGGTTCAAGGCTGAAAACTATGTCAGCCACATCATCCGGAATCTGGCCACGTGTAACCCAACCCAGAGCTCCGCCTGAAGCAGCCGCCCTGTCATTGGAATATTCTCTGGCAAGAGCTTCAAAATCATCTCCGGCCACGATTCTGTCATAAACAGCCTTCAAGTAATTAAGGCTTTCCTCTTCTGTCTCACCGGCACCTCTTCCCGGCATACATGATATTACGGAGATATCGGCTAAGCCTTCTGGACCAATGCCCATTCCCGCCCTTTCATACGTCTCTTTGGCACGTTGTTCCAAGAACGCCTTATCTATCAGATAATCCTCAGCCTGCATATCCCTGTAGGTCTTGTACTCCTCCAGGAATGATTCAGACTTGTCCATCCCCTCATCAATCGCAGCCTGAACCTTAAGTTTAAAGTTCAGATAGAGATCTGTATACTCCTGTAGCGTTTTTTTGGTAACAGGCTCATCCGTCCTGTTTTTCTTGAAGAAATATTCAAATTCAGATTTACTGACATCATAACCGTTCACTTTCATCACCACTGGATTATCGGTCTGCGCATAGCAAGGAGCACAAAGGAGAACAGAAAAGATGCCTATAAGGATGCGTCTCATAATTCCTAAATACAAAAGAAAACTGTTTATTCGTGGCGGCTGTAGTTGGGAGCCTCACTTGTGATGGCAACATCATGCGGATGGCTTTCGTTCATACCGGCATTTGTAATGCGGACGAACTTGGCATCATGCAACTTCTCGATATTGGGAGCACCGCAATAGCCCATGCCTGAACGCAGACCGCCTGCCAACTGATATACAACTTCATAGAGAGTGCCCTTGTAAGGAACACGGGCTGCGATTCCTTCCGGAACCAGCTTACGGGTATCCTTGGTGTCGGCCTGGAAATAGCGGTCCTTTGAACCGTTCTCCATTGCCTCAAGAGAACCCATGCCACGATATGACTTGAACTTACGTCCGTTGAATATGATGGTCTCACCCGGTGATTCCTCTGTACCTGCCACAAGTGAGCCGAACATTACACTGTCACCGCCGGCAGCCAGAGCCTTGACCACATCACCTGAGTAACGCAGACCGCCGTCGGCAATGATTGGAACGCCAGAGCCCTTGATGGCTGAATAAACGTCATATACGGCCGATACCTGGGGAACACCTATACCGGCAATGATACGGGTGGTGCAAATTGAACCGGGACCCATACCTACCTTTACGGCATCAGCACCGGCCTCTACAAGCATCTTGGCTGCAGCACCGGTTGCTATGTTACCTACAACTATGTCAATGTTGTTGAAGCTGGCTTTTGCCTCCTTAAGCTTGGCTATAACGCTCTTAGTATGACCGTGGGCGGTATCAATCACGATAGCATCGGCGCCGGCCTCTACAAGTGCGTTCATGCGCTCAAGTGTATCGGCTGTAACACCGACACCGGCTGCTACACGCAGACGACCCTTACTATCCTTGCAAGCCATTGGTTTATCCTTGGCCTTGGTGATATCCTTGTATGTGATAAGGCCCACCAGCTTGCCGTTGTTGTCAACAACGGGCAGTTTCTCAATCTTGTTTTCCTGCAGAATCTGTGAAGCAGCCTCCATGTCAACCTGCTGGTGTGTGGTAACCAGATTCTCCTTAGTCATGACATCCTCAATCTTGACGTCATAGTTACGCTGGAACCTGAGGTCACGGTTGGTAACGATACCGCACAGCTTACCGTCCTCCTCAACAACAGGAATACCGCCGATATGATACTCTGACATCAGAGCCAAAGCGTCACGTATTGTATTTGAGCGCAGGATTGTTACAGGGTCATATATCATTCCGTTCTCAGCACGCTTTACTATTGCCACCTGGCGTGCCTGTTCAGCGATAGACATATTCTTGTGTATTACACCGATACCGCCCTCACGTGCAATGGCAATGGCCATGCGTGATTCAGTAACAGTGTCCATAGCTGCGGTCACAAACGGGATGTTAAGGCTGATGTTACGTGAGAACCTTGAAGTAAGATTGATGTCACGCGGCAAAACCTCTGAATAAGCAGGAATAAGCAGGACGTCATCAAAAGTCAAGCCCTCCATTGCAACTCTATCTTCTAAAAATGACATATTTGTTTGTTTTTTAGTTATTTATCCTTTTTAATTACCCATTTCAGAGATGAACTTGATCCTTACCAGACGAATCTCCTCCTCGCTGTAGTCATCACCCAGTTCGTCAATGGCATCATCAATTGAATCACTCTCAGACTCTCTGAAATACTCATAGATATCCTCGGCACGGTCCTCATCCATCACGCTGTCTATGAAATAGTCAATATCCAGTTTGGTTCCAGAATTAACTATAGCCTCTATCTCCGTGAGCAACTCATCAAAATCAATACCCTTGCTTATAGCAATATCATCAAGAGCCACCTTCATATCAATGCTCTGGATTATGCTTACCTTGAGTTTTGACTTGTTGGCTACAGTGCGTACACGCAGGTCCTCAGGACGCTCTATTTCGTTCTCCTCGACATGACGCTTTATCAGATCAATGAACTCCTGGCCGTAACGTTTGGCCTTGCCGGCACCTACACCAGGAATATTCTGCAGTTCATCAATGGTTACGGGATATGTGGTAGCCATAGCCTCCAGTGAAGGATCCTGGAATATAACGTATGGAGGCAACTGCAAATGCTTGGACAACTTCTTGCGCAGGTCTTTGAGCATCGAATAGAGTTCCGGATCAACGGCAAATGATCCGCCTCCGCGCATCGGGCCTTCTGTCTCGTCATCCTCAAACTCCTTGTCCTCTACAATCAGGAATGACTTGGGGTTCTTGAGGAAATCACGTCCCTCTTCTGTTATCTTAAGCAGACCGTAGTTCTCAACATCCTTGCGGATGTAACCGGCAATCAAGGCCTGACGTATAACAGCGTTCCAGGTCTTCTCCTCCTCATCGGAGCCTGAGCCGAACACCTCAAGGTCATCATGCATATGGTCTGTTATCTCGGAGGTCTCCTTACCAAGAAGCATATCGATGATATAATCTGCCTTGAAGTTCTCCTTAACTGCAAGTATGCACTCAAGCACGGTCTCAAGCAGTTGCTGTGCCTCAACCTGCTTCTTGGGATTCAGGCAGTTGTCACAGTTGCCGCAGTTATCCTCCTCATAGTTCTCACCAAAGTAGTGGAGCAACAGCTTGCGGCGGCATACTGATGACTCACAATAAGCCGTAGTCTCAGCCAGAAGCTGACGCCCTATATCCTGCTCAGCCAGAGGCTTGCCCTCAAGGAACTTCTCCAGTTTCTGCACATCTTTGCTATTATAGAATGCTATGCACTGACCTTCACCGCCGTCACGTCCGGCACGTCCGGTCTCCTGGTAGTAGCCCTCAAGGCTCTTGGGTATATCATAGTGAATGACATAGCGTACATCAGGTTTGTCTATACCCATTCCGAACGCTATGGTAGCTACAATCACGTCAATCTTCTCCATAATGAAGGCATCCTGCGTCTTGCTGCGTGCGGCAGCCTCCATGCCGGCGTGATAAGCCATAGCCGATATGTCATTGGCCTGGAGTATCTCAGCCAACTCCTCAACCTTCTTGCGGGACAGGCAGTATATTATACCTGACTTGCCGGGGTTGGACTTTATGAACTTGATTATATCCTTATCAACATTCTTGGTCTTGGGCCTTACTTCATAGTAGAGGTTGGGTCGGTTGAATGATGACTTGAAATCCTTGGCATCCTGTATGCCCAGGTTCTTCTTGATGTCATCGCGCACCTTGTTTGTAGCAGTGGCCGTAAGGGCGATGATAGGCGCCAAACCTATCTCCTTGACTATATCCCTTATCTTGCGGTACTCAGGACGAAAATCATGTCCCCATTCAGAAATGCAGTGGGCCTCATCAATGGCATAGAACGATATCTTGACCTTCTTGAGAAAATCCACATTCTCCTCCTTGGTAAGTGACTCGGGAGCCACATACAGGAGTTTGGTCTTACCGCTCAGGATATCGGTTTTCACAAGATCTATTGATGTCTTGTTAAGCGAGGAATTGATAAAATGAGCTATACCGTCCTCCTCACTCAGGTTTCGCATGGCATCAACCTGATTCTTCATAAGTGCAATAAGGGGAGAAATAACTATGGCTGTTCCATCCATTACAAGGGCAGGCAGTTGGTAGCACAAGGATTTTCCTCCTCCGGTAGGCATGAGCACGAAAGTATCGTTACCGCCCAACAGATTGCGGATAATGGCCTCCTGGTCTCCCTTGAAAGTATCAAAACCAAAATGGACTTTCAGGATTTCCTGCAAATTAACGTCTTTTGCCATATCAACTAATAAAAAACATCCGGTCTACCCCATGGGGATAGAAAACAAAGTTAAGTACAAGTATTTTATACTTGCAAACTTTTTACCAAAAAAAACTGCAAAAAAGTATAATAAAACGCCTATCGGCGCAAGGACTATCTTTCAACTCATCAAGAGTTCTCAAACACCACTCCGTCAGCCTTGTCAAGTTGCGCCTTGGCATAATCCAGAGTAACAGCGTAGCTCTTCTTGCCAGATGACGGAATCTCATACATAGCGTCTATCATGATGGTCTCAACTATTGATCTGAGACCACGGGCGCCCAGTTTGAACTCTATCGCCTTGTCAACGATGAAGTCCAGGACTTCAGGCTGGAATGTAAGCTCCACACCGTCCAGTTTGAATATCTTGATATACTGACGTACTATTGAGTTCTTGGGCTCTGTAAGGATGTTACGCAGAGCAGCACGGTCAAGCGGCTGGAGGCTGGTAACCACCGGCAGGCGGCCTATTATCTCAGGGATCAGGCCGAATGATTTCAGATCCTGGGGTGACACATATTTCATGAGGTTGTTTAGGTCAACCTTGCTGCGCTGCTCCACTGACTCAAATCCCACGACCTGGGTGTTCAGGCGATTTGCAATCTTGCGCTCAATGCCGTCAAAAGCACCGCCGCAGATAAAGAGTATATTCTTGGTGTCTATCTGAATGAACTTCTGCTCCGGATGCTTACGGCCGCCCTGTGGCGGAACGTTCACGACAGAGCCCTCAAGCAGCTTGAGCAAGCCCTGCTGTACACCCTCACCGCTCACGTCACGTGTTATTGAAGGGTTGTCACTCTTACGGGCTATCTTGTCTATCTCATCAATAAACACTATTCCACGCTCTGCAGCAGCCACATCATAATCAGCCACCTGGAGCAAACGTGACAGGATGCTCTCCACATCCTCACCCACATAACCGGCTTCAGTCAGCACCGTCGCGTCAACAATGGTGAACGGAACCTTGAGAAGGCGGGCTATCGTCTTGGCCAGAAGAGTCTTGCCTGTACCTGTGGCACCTACCAGAATGATATTGCTCTTCTCTATGTCAATATCATCAGTCTCAGGCTGGGTAATACGTTTGTAATGGTTATAGACGGCAACAGAAAGGTATCGCTTGGCTGCATCCTGACCTATCACATAGTCATCAAGAAACTTCTTGATCTCCTTGGGCTTGGGAACCGAATCCATAGTGAAAGTAGGTTTAGGCCCACCTCCTTTGGAGTCACGGACTATCTCTGAGGCACGCTCAACGCACTCATTGCAGATGCAGCCGTCAATTCCTGTTATCAGGAACCCCACCTCCTTGTCAGAGCGTCCGCAAAAACTGCAGCTTCTGCCTTTCTTTACTCCTGCCATCTGACCGTTTATTTACGTTTTTCCAGAATCTGGTCAATCATTCCGTACTCCTTAGCCTCCTGTGCGGTCATCCAATAGTCACGGTCACTGTCAGCCCATACCTTGTCAAACGGTGTATGTGAGTGCTCGGATATGATTGTGTAAAGTTCTTTCTTTATCTTCTGAATCTCACGGGCAGTAATCTCAATGTCACTTGCCTGGCCCTGTACTCCACCCAGAGGCTGATGTATCATCACGCGGCTGTGAGGCAGAGCTGAACGTTTGCCCTCCTGGCCTGATACCAGCAGCACGGCAGCCATGCTGGCAGCCATACCGGTGCAGATGGTGGCTATAGGGCTAGAGACAAACTGCATTGTATCATAAATTCCCAAACCGGCAGTAACGCTGCCGCCGGGGGAATTCAGATAGATTGATATCTCCTTGGACGAATCCACTGAATCCAGATAGAGCAGCTGCGCCTGGATGGTGTTGGCCGTATAATCATTGATTTCCGTTCCAAGGAATATGATGCGGTCCATCATGAGGCGTGAGAACACATCCATCTGGGTCACGTTCAGCTGACGCTCCTCAAGGATGTAAGGGTTCAGATACTGTGATTCTGCCTTAATCACATCATCAAGTACCTGGCTGTTCATACCCAGGTGACCTGTAGCATATTTGCGGAAATCGTCCATATTGATCTGTTTTAAATGTTTTTACTTCTTGGCTTTCTTGCCTTTTGCATCAGCAGGCTCAAAGAGCTTGTTGAACTCATCAACGGTAACCTTCTTGGTCTTGAGCTTGACCTCACCCTTTAGGGCAGCGGTAAGTTTGCTCTCAATAGCGCGGTTAACCAGACCATCTACGGTCTCACGCTTCTTGAGCATCTCCTTTGAGTAGTTGTCAAGCAGTTCATCAGGAATGTTCATCATTCCGTACTGGGCAAACTGGGTGCGGGTAGCCTCACGTGCCATAGCCTTGACATCGGCATCCTCAACCTTTATGTTGTACTTCTCAACCAGCTTCTCCTGGATAAGATGCCATGTGAGCTCCTCAAGGCTGCGCTGGAATGTAACGGCATCCTGCTCTGCATCGGGCTTGTTAGCCTTCATGATACGCTTGAGCAGATCCTCAGCATACTCCTGCTTGCCCACCTTCTCCATCAGATAGCTGCGTACATCAAGCAGGAACTTGTAGTCGCTGTCAGGAACAAAGCTCTGGGCGAGTGACTCCTCAACCTTGGCGCGGAAACCGGTCTCATCCTTGACAACATCCTTGCCGAATACGCGGTCAAACACCTCCTGGTTCAACTCGCTCTCAACAAAGCGGGTAATATCCTGTATTGTGAGTGAGAAATCAGCGTCGATGCCCTCAACCTCCTCCTTTTTCTTGTTGAGAAGTGAAGAGATCTCTATCAGATTGCCTTCATAAGCCTTGGCAGGATTGAATACTATAACATCACCCTTCTTGGCCTTGCTGAAGAGCTTCTTCTGAGCGGCATCCTTGATGTACTGGGGCATCAGGGTGGCACCCTCAACCACGATACCGCCCTCCTTGGCTGAACCGTCCAGGTTGAGTTCCACAAGCTGGCCCTTTACGACATCATTCTCCTGATAGCTGTCCACCTGCTCATACTTGCCGTTCTGCTGAGTGTAAGCCTTAACCTGGTTGTTTACCATCTCTTCAGTAACCTTGATCTCATAGTAGGTGATGGCATCATCCTTACCTATCTGAGCCTCAAACTTGGGAGCAAGAGCTATATCAAAGAAGAATGTCAGGTTATCATCATCTATATTCAAGCCAGCCTCCTTCTCATCATTTGGCAGAGGCTCGCCAAGCATATCAATCTTGTTATCCTTGATGTAATTGTAAACCTTGTCCTGAAGCAGCTTGTTAATCTCATCGGCCTTGATCTGCTTGCCGTACATCTTCTGCACAAGACCCATAGGAACCATACCCGGACGGAAACCCGGCATATTTACTTTCTTCTTTGCCTCTTTGAGAGCCTTGTCAACATTCTCCTGATAATCAGCCTTCTCCATGCTGATGGTAAGCAGGCCCTGTACCTTGCTTACATTCTCAAACTTTACGTTCATTCTGTGTTATATAATTGTCTGTGATTTCTCTTTTTTAATTAGGGTGCAAAATTACTGTAATTCTTACAAATGGAGAAATTATTTTATTTTTTTAAGGGGACAGTCCCTTTTGTGTCGTGCCTGATTCATCAGATAATTATAATTATCTTGACACAAAAGAGACTGTCCCCGGTGGAAATGGGTTACTTTTGCCATATTGATTGGTTTTATTATCTTTGCGGTGATTATGGAAGAGATTCTACAAAACAACGCACCCGATCACAAGATGGTTCTCAGAACCGAGAATCTGGTCAAACGTTACGGAAAGCGTACCGTTGTGAACCATGTTTCATTTGATGTAAAGCAGGGTGAGATAGTAGGTCTGCTGGGCCCCAACGGAGCCGGCAAGACCACTTCATTCTATATGACCACCGGCCTTATCACCCCCAATGAAGGGCATATCTACCTGGATGATCAGGATATAACTGACTATCCCGTTTACAAGCGTGCCCGTGCCGGCGTAGGCTACCTGGCCCAGGAGGCCAGCGTGTTCCGCAAGATGAGCGTTGAGGACAACATCGCATCAGTATTGGAGCTTACCGGCAAACCTCTTGACTACCAGCGTGAAAAGCTGGAGAGCCTCATCAATGAGTTCCGTCTGCAGAAAGTACGCAAGAATCTGGGTGACCGCCTGTCGGGCGGTGAACGTCGCCGTACCGAGATAGCCCGATGTCTGGCCATTGAACCCAAATTCATCATGCTGGACGAGCCGTTTGCGGGCGTTGACCCCATAGCCGTTGAAGATATCCAGCAGATAGTATGGAAACTCAAGGACCGCAACATAGGTATTCTTATCACTGATCATAACGTACACGAAACTCTTAGTATAACTGACCGTGCCTACCTGCTGTTTGAGGGACGCATACTGTTCCAGGGAACCCCCGAGGAACTGGCCGTCAACCCGATAGTTAGGGAGAAGTACCTAAGCCAGAGCTTTGAACTGAAAAAGAAGAACTTCCAGAAGTAAGTGAGGGCCTTAAAGCACATATTGGCTTTAGTGGCTTGTCTAATAGTTTTTACCTCAGGCCACGCTGTTCAGATCCGCAGAGGACCCGGATATTCCATCCCGGAATCAGTATTATCCACAGACCATGACAATCCCGCCGTATGGACTAATGCTTCATACCGCGCCATGACTCGTGCGGTCGCTCCCGGCGGATATGCCGTGAATGACATACCGCGCACAGGTACCATTGAGTATCTTCTGGTGCTGGTTGATTTCAATGACCTGCATTTTATTATCGAAGATACTGATGCACTCAGAAAACAATATAACCGCATGTTCAATGAAACAGGTTACACTGATACCACTACTTACACTTTTAAGAACATCACCTTCAAGGGAGCCACAGGCAGTGTATCGGATTATTTCCATTCACAGTCTTACGGACAATACACACCGGTATTCAGGATCATCGGCCCCGTCCATATGTCAAAAGGATATGCCAGTTACGGTAAAAATAATTATGCCGGATATGATGACAGCAATGTCATCACAATGGTACGTGAGATATGTGATTCTCTGGCCTCTTATGGAGTCAACCTGTCTGAATATGCCAGAAAGGGCAACATTGATCAGCTTTCCATAATTTTTGCTGGACGCGGTGAGAACTACACCGGGGCTGACGCAAAAACCATCTGGCCTCAAACCAACACGTTTTCCTACAACAAAAAAGGCATAAATGATATAAAGTTTGCATGCAGTTGTGAGCTGTTCTGGGATTCCGACTCCATACTTGACGGGATAGGCGTATTCTGCCACGAGTTCGCTCATACGCTAGGATTACCGGACTTCTATAACACCTCTGACTATTCAGAATCTGAGAAAAATGCAGCCATGGGATACTGGAGTATCATGGACTACGGCAACTATGAGAATGAAGGATTTGCTCCTGTGGGATTTACTGCCTTTGAGAAATATTCACTTGGATGGATGGATCTGGAAGAGATAACCTACCAAGGCATCTACACCCTCAACGAGATAAGCCGTAAGCCTGATCCCTATGCAGGTGTCCACACTGCATACCGCATCAGCACCGATAATGACAATCAGTTTTTCATTCTTGAGAACCACACCAAGACAGGCTGGTATAAATATCATGCCGCAGAGGGCCTGATGGTGACAGCCGTTGACTACAATTACAACAGCTGGGTAGACAACTCACTCAACAACAACCGTAACCGCAAACGCTACAAGATTCTTCCGGCCGACAATAACTGGAATAGATATACCAATGCGGATGACCTTTTCCCCTATATGAATATTGACAGCATTACCACAGCAGGTACCCCTGCTCTGGCCATAACAGGGGATGCCGGACCTATATATCCGCTCTATTCTATCTACAACATAACAAAAAACAGCAACACTGTATCGTTCAAGGTTGTAAATGATACAGATACCCGTGTTGCCGATACCCCCGCACAAGATATATCTATCAGCATTTCAGACGGCGAACTTGTTGTCAACGCACCTGCAGGCAGCCCGCTCTCCATTCATGACATCTCCGGCAAGACAGTTATTGAAACTGTCATTCCCGCACCTAACCAGCGGATCAGCCTTCCGGGCCGCGGAATATGGATCGTCAAGTGCGGGGATAAGATCAGGAAAATCCAAAAATAAGATAGACTATAGGGTCTCAGGGAGCCTCGCACCCACGCGTGGCCAGTGAGAGGGCAATCTCCCCGAGACCCTATAGTCTATCTTACTTTTGTCTGATAAAAATATTGATCGGGGTACCGCTGAAATCCCACTTCTCACGGATCTTGTTCTCCAGGAAACGCTTGTAGGGATCCTTTACGTACTGCGGCAAGTTGGCAAAGAATATGAATGTAGGTATCTGCGGACCCTGCAGCTGCGTGCAGTACTTGATCTTGATGTACTTGCCCTTGGTTGATGGTGGCGGATAAGCCTCAATCAGCGGCAGCATCTCGGCATTCAGCTTGCCGGTAGAAACATGATTCGTCTTGTGCTTGTAAACATCCTTGGCATATTCCAGCACCTTGAGAATGCGCTGTTTCTCTATGGCCGATGTAAACACTATCGGGAAATCCACAAACGGAGCCAGACGTGAGCGTATGGCATCCTCATAGTTATGCATCACCTTGGCGGAGCGGTCCTCAATGAGGTCCCACTTGTTCACCACCACCACAAGACCCTTCTGGTTCTTTACGATGAGTGACACTATGTTCATATCCTGGCTCTCAATACCACGTGTGGCATCAAGCATGAGCACACAGACATCGCTGTTCTCAATGGCACGGATGGAGCGCATCACGGAGTAGAACTCCAGATCCTCCTCCACCTTGCTCTTCTTGCGTATACCGGCAGTATCAACCAGATAGAAATCAAATCCGAATTTTGTATATCGGGTATAGACCGAGTCACGTGTGGTACCGGCAATATCGGTAACAATGTTGCGGTCCTCACCTATGAAAGCGTTCACTATTGAGCTCTTGCCCACATTAGGACGGCCCACAACAGCAAAACGCGGTATATTCTCATCAGTCTCGGCATCAGCCTCAACTGGCAATTTGCTTACAATAAGATCCAGCAGCTCACCCGTACCGCTTCCGTTTGCGGCCGATATGCTTACGGGATCACCCAACCCCAGACGGTAGAACTCTGCCGCAGCATACTGCAGATCAAAGGTATCCATCTTGTTGGTTACAAGTATCACAGGAGTCTTGGAGCGACGCAGTATGCCTGCCACCTCATCATCCAGATCCGTAACACCGTTCTTTATGTCAACCAGGAAGAGAATCAGGTCAGCCTCTTCAATTGCAATACCCACCTGCTTGCGGATCTCCTCCTCAAACACATCATCAGAGTTAACCACCCATCCTCCGGTATCTACCACAGAGAATATGCGGTTACCCCACTCGCACTTGCCGTACTGGCGGTCACGGGTGGTACCGGCCACATCATCCACAATAGCCTGACGTGTCTGTGTCAAGCGGTTGAAGAGAGTTGATTTGCCTACATTGGGGCGGCCTACTATTGCTACCAGGTTGCTCATATCGGTAATCTTTTAATCCTGTCCGTAACCAAAGTTCTTAAGCTCGCGGTCAGAACTGCGCCAGTCTTTATCAACTTTTACAAACAGCTCCATGAAGATCTTCTTGCCGAAGAATTTCTCCAGATCCTTACGGGCTTCAATGGCCACACGCTTAAGGGCCTGACCTTCATGTCCTATCAGGATACCCTTCTGTGACTCACGCTCCACATATATAACGGCATTGATAACTATGCGTGAGTGGTTCTCACGGAACTGCTCAACCACAACCTCCACAGAGTAAGGTATCTCCTTATCGTAATGGAGCAGGATTTTCTCCCTGACTATCTCCGATACGAAGAAGCGCGCCGGTTTGTCTGTAAGCTGGTCCTTCTCGAAATAGGGAGGACACTCCGGAATAAGTTCATTGACACGCTTGAGCACCGTCTTTACTCCGAATGAAGTTGCAGCCGATATAGGTATTATTTCTGCATTGGGCAGTTTCTCATGCCATGACTCCACCAGCTTTACCAGGTTCTCCTCATCGGTCAGGTCAATTTTGTTGATTATAACCAGAACCGGAACCTTCATCTTGGCCACCTTCTCCAGGAATTCAGCGTTCTTATCGGCCTTCTCAACAACATCAGTCATGTAGAGCAGGACATCTGCATCAACCAGAGCTGATTCTGAGAACGCCAGCATGGATTCCTGCAGCTTGTAGTTGGGTTTGAGCACACCCGGAGTGTCTGAGAAGACTATCTGTGACTCCTCAGTATTGACAATACCCATTATCCTGTGACGCGTGGTCTGCGCCTTAAATGTGGCAATGGATATATGCTCACCCACAAGCAGGTTCATCAGTGTTGACTTACCTACGTTGGGGTTACCCACTATGTTTACAAATCCGGCCTTATGCATACTTTGTGCTGATTCTGGAAAGAGTCAAAAAAAACGCATCTGGTAGGATGCGTTTTCCGTTTAAGTTTATTCAGCGGCTGCTTCCTTGACTACTGCCAACTTGCCTCTGTAATAACCGCACTCACCGCATACTGTGTGATAGACGTGCCATGCTCCGCAGTTAGGGCAGATAGCAAGTGTAGGTGCAACTGCCTTATCGTGAGTCCTTCTTTTTGCAGTTCTAGTATTGGACTGCCTTCTTTTAGGATGTGCCATTTTGTTTTGTTTTTATTATTGTTATTTATTCGTTATCTGATTCCATTATGCTGTTCAAGGCATCCCAGCGCGGATCATTGGAACCGGAATCTTCCATGCCGCCATCCTCACCGCCTTCTTCAGCTGAATGCTCATCAAGTTTCTCCATCATACCCTTGTTGCACTTGCCGGGAGCATGTACATGCTTGATCGGAATGGCCAGAGCTATGAATTCATAGATGTACCACGCCACATTTACAATACCCTTGTCCTCAGGTACAACAACTATGTCACCTTCATCGGCAAAATCAGGACCCAGCTTAACCTTAAGCTCACCTGTATTCTCCACGTCCAGAGACATATCGTCAAGGCAACGGTCACAGGTTACTATAACCGTACCTGCAATTGAAAAAGCCAGATGATAGATACCGGATGCTTTTGTAACCTTAAGGTCTACGTTCACCTTGCCGCGTTGAACCTCCTCGCCCTCCACAATGCTGAAGAACTCCTGGTCAACGGTCCAACTGTAAGAAGAATTGCTCTCTGTAAGCCCCTTCAGGTCAACGTTATATTTATCCAGTCTTCCCATCAAACGATTTTTTCGGGGCACAAAGATAAAACAATATTTTCGCTTAATAAAATGATTAAGATTTTTTTTACTTGAGCAGTTCTATGCGGAAAGTGGTGCCCTTGCCCAGTTCAGAGTGGGCTACGTAGATTTTTCCCTTGTGGTATTCAGTGACAATGCGCTTGGCCAGCGAGAGGCCCAGGCCCCATCCGCGCTCCTTTGTGGTATAGCCGGGATCAAATACAGTGCGCCATGAGTTCTTGGCAATGCCCTTACCCGTATCAGTCACATCAATAGTAACATGATTCTTCTCTTCCATAAGCTTTATGGTAAGCTTGCCCTTGCCGCCCATGGCATCAACCGCGTTCTTGCAGATATTCTCAATAACCCACCCGAAGAGTGAGGCGTTCACCTTGGCGTTGACCGGAGGATTTGGAAAATCACGAACAAACTTGACTGTGGCGGGAGACCTATGCTCCACATAATCTATCACGCTGTCAAGCACGCCCACCATATCGGCGGTGACAGGCTCAGGCATGGAACCTATCTTGGAGAAACGCTCGGCCACCATCTCCAGACGGTTCACATCCTTCTCCATCTCCAGGATAAGGTCATCATCATATTTATCCTTAAGCAGTTCTGTCCACGCCATAAGTGATGATATGGGTGTACCTAACTGGTGTGCGGTCTCCTTTGAGAGCCCCACCCATACACGGTTCTGCTCTGTTTTCTTGAAACTGAGCAATGCAAAGATGGCTATCAGCACAAAGAGCACCACAACGGCCAGCTGGATATACGGATACACGGTGAGGCGGTTAAGCAGAAGTGATTCATCATAGCACACCTCATAGTAACGTGACTCATCCTCATCATCAAAAGCAATCCTTATGGAATTACCGTTGGCACGCATACGGCGGGCATAATCGGCAATATACTGGGCTGTATCTTTCTTGCCTATCTCAATGTTCAGCCAGCTTATCACGCTTTCATTCTCATCAGTAACTATCACGGGAATAGTCTTGTTGCCCGATATCACGGCCAGCACCAGACCCAGGTCAGTGTTCTCATCGGCAGCATTTATGGCCTGATAAGCCTTGGCAAAAACCTCCATCTTGCTGTGTTCCTCACGTGACAGGTCCCTGACCAGTGACTGAGACACAAAAAGCGATATGAACGCAATGATTATTGCAACTATTATAAGGACTGTCCTTATGCGCTTGAATTCCTTGAATTTTCTCATTTTGAACTGCCGCACTTTTAAGCCGGCAATGAATAAACGGATTATCTGCGCGGTTATTGTACCGGATGCTCAAAGTGAGAACAGGCGGCAGGCGTTCCGATATGTAATATCCGCCACCTCACTGGCGGTGCAGCCGTATACCTGGGCCATCACGGCGGCGGTATACACTATATATGAAGGCTCGTTACGTTTACCCCTGTAGGGAACAGGTGGCAGATAGGGGCAATCTGTCTCCAGCACCACGCGCTCCACTGGTATCAGCGGCAGGACCTGTGGCATTGTGGATTTCTTATAGGTAAGGACCCCGCCTATCCCGAACATGAAACCCTTGAACTCCATCAGAGCCTCCGCCTCAGCAGCGCTGCCAGAGAAACAGTGGAATATACCCTTCAGACCACTGTCCCTGTAATCAGACATAACCCCGTACAGTTCAGCAAATGAATCCCTTGAATGAATCACTATGGGCAGATCATACTGCAGGGCCCACTCTATCTGGATACGGAAGGATTCTATCTGGTCATCCAGACGGGTTCTATCCCAATAAAGGTCAAGCCCCGTCTCACCTATTCCTATAAAACGGCGTTCACCACCCTCCTTGCGATCCTGGTCCAGAAGCTCCTTCAACCCATCCAACTGGGCATGATAATCCTGTGCCAGATCCTCCGGATGCAACCCTATCATAGGATAGCACAGATCCGGCCACATGCGGCACACGCGGAGCAGGTCAGCAAGAGTATCGGGATTAATATTGGGGAGCAGCAGGCGTTCCACACCCGCCTCACGGGCGCGTTCAATCACGCTGTCCAGATCATCACGGAAAGCCTCGTCATAGACGTGGCAGTGAGTGTCAATCAGTCTTTTCACCGGTACGGTAATAGTATATCAGACCGTATTCGCGGCAAACCTTAAGTTTCTTCTCAGCAGGAAGATCAGAGAAATAGTTCTCCACAGAGTTCCATACCTCAAGGATAATCTCATCAATCTGAGGTCTCATGAGTGAAACCACAAGCAGAGCCTCATCAGTGAGCTGACGCAGTCCGCACTGCTTGTCATACAACTCCTTGAAGAGGTCATAATGAACAGAAACCTTGGCTATGGTAGGGTTGAAAATAGGTATTCCGCCTTTACCGGTCCTGGCCTTTTCACCATTAATGGTATTCTCACAGCAACGTATCACAGAAATGTCACTTGACATATCGGGCAATTCACCTGAGTCCTCGGGGATGGAATAATACGCTCTGTCGGCAGCCCTAATCTCACCTCTCTTGACACACATGTTGAACACCATAAGAAAATGCGATACATACATCTTGGCGTTCTTTAGCCTGGACTGATAGGATTCTGATTTGGAATAACTCACCTGAGCGTCAAGTGAATCCAAGTATCTGTCAACAGCCTCCCTGAACTGCTGCAGTTTTTTCTCAGCTTTTGAGTAAAGCTCAGGTGAAAGGACAGGAGCATAATACTCACTGTTGCGCATCCTGCTTATTGCAGTCTCCAATGAACGGATCCTGGCTTTGTCAGTGTTAGGCAATCTTCTGTAAGGCATAAATCAAATGTTTCTGTTCATTAGGCTCTTAACGTACTCTCTGAGTAACGCTTTACGGGATTCAGGCAGGCTCACCTCATCCATTTTTGCCAATCCTTGTGCAAACAATGAATCTATCAGTTTCTCCGAGAGGGCTTTCACACCCACCTCATCATAAATGGCGCGCACGCCCGCAATTTTGGAATCAGGATCATCACCCTCATATGCTGCCCAACGGTCAAGCTCCTCTTTCTGTCTCTTGTCCGCCAGCAGGTAAGCATTAATATACAGATAAGTCTTTTTGTTGCACAGAATATCACCTCCTATCTTCTTGCCAAAGACAGCCTGGTCACCATACACATCAAGCAGGTCATCCTGAAGCTGGAACGCCAGCCCCACCTTCTCACCGAATTCATAAAGCAGAGCGGCATCCTTGGCTGATGCACCGCCCAGGACACCTCCCATCTGCGCACATGCAGCCAGAAGTACGGAAGTCTTAAGCCTTATCATCTCAATGTACTCTGCCTCAGTAACGTCATCACGGGTCTCAAACTCCATGTCATACTGCTGTCCCTCCATTATCTCAGTGAATGTCCTGTTGGCTATATCAAGCAGTTCCGATACATGAGCACCCCTGATGCCGGTAAGGAAACGGTAAGCCAGAACCAGCATTCCGTCACCTGAAAGTATGGCTGTATTCACATCCCAACGCTTATGTACGGTAGGCTTTCCGCGCCTGACATCGGCATTGTCCATCAGGTCATCATGCAGCAATGTGAAGTTATGGAAGATCTCCATTCCTGCAGCTGCACGGAAAACGCTCTCCATATCATCAGCATACATGTTGTAAGAAGCGATAAGCAATGTGGGACGGATACGCTTGCCGCCAAGTGAAAGGACGTACCTTATGGGAGCGTAAAGGGCATCCGGTTCACGCGAATAATCCAATCCCTGCAGATATTCCTCAAAACTGTCCTGTATCTGTTGTATTGTCTTCATCTTTACAAAAGTAAGAAGTTGTTTTTGAATATGAAAACAAAACGAATATAAAAAAGCGAAGAGGCCGGGAAGGGCCTCTTCGCAATAACTTTCTATTTCAGAACGATCAGTTCAGACGGAAGTTTACAGGAACGGTGTATTTTACACGTACGGGTTTACCACGCTGGTAACCGGGTTTCCACTTAGGCATGGTTGAGATCACGCGGAGAGCCTCTTTGTCAAGTGACGGGTTAACGCCCTTGATAACTTCCGGATCAACAATACCGCCGTCCTTGTTAACCACGAATGATACGATTACACGACCCTGAATGTTGTTCTCACGGCAGATAGCCGGATACTTGATGTTCTTACGGAGATACTCCAGAAGAGCGGCAGTACCACCCGGGAACTCAGGCTGGTCCTCAACGACCATGAAAACCTCTTCCTCCTCAGGCTCGGGCTCAACCTCAACAATATCGTATGAGTCAATATCAACCCACTCGTCATTGTCCTCGTTTGAAGCCATGATGTCCTCTTCAATATCAGCATCATTCTCAACGATATCGATAATCTCAGCTTTGGTTACGGCTGCTGGTGGAGGGGGAACTGTCTTCTTCTCAGGAATTGTGATAGGAATCATCTCCTCATTAAGTGAAAGATCAGCGGTCTTGTACAACTCAGAGTTGTCTTCCACCTCTCTTTGAGTCCACTCAAGCGCCACGAACATGACAGCAAGAGCCATTACGAATCCAATCAGGAGAGAGGTACCTTTTCCTTTCTCAAGATCTGCATGTTCAGACTTTTTGATTTCCATAATTATTGTTAGTTTTTAGTTTTTGACACTTTTGTTATCTCGCGCAAAAATACGAATCTTTTTTCATCCAAAACAACAAAAGGTCAATTTTGTGTATTTTTAATACTTAACAAGGCTCTCTCATCTTCCCTGTTTCTATCCCGTAAACGATACAGTTTGAAATGTACGTCTCCGATTCTGAAAAAAATTTTCTGATTGCCCCGTTTTTTCTTACGGCACCCGTGTATCGGTTTGCCGGTAAAAAACGTTATAGTAAAATAAGGTATGTTCTAAGCGTTTTTTGTACATTTGTTCCCAATGAAGAGAAACCTCCTGACAATAGCACTGGCTGCATTTATTTTTGGAGCAAACAGCACCCGCGCCCAAAGCCTTGACAGCTCGTTTGAGTTCCTCAAGCTTCCAGTTTCAGCCCACAGTTCCTCTCTGGGTGGCCGTGCCGTTTCCGTCTTTGATGCAGACCCCACCCTTTTTATAAACAATCCGGCCCTGCTTTCTGCTGCTGAGTCAAGGTTTCTGGGACTCAATGCCATGAGTTGGTTCTCCGGAACCACCGTAGCAGGAGCCCAGTTCTGCAACAGTTTTGACGAACGCTCACACTACGCCTTCAACGCCCGCTACGTCAGCTACGGCAAGATGAAGGAGACCTCAGCCGACGGCACCGTGACAGGCTCATTCACCGCTAAGGACATAGCTATAGGAGCCACCTGGGCATACATGCTCACTGATAACCTAAGCGGCGGAGTAACAGCAGACTTAATAACATCCCGCTACGGCTCAATGACATCAGTAGCCATAGGAGTGGACCTGGGGCTGCTCTGGGCTGATTATGACAACGGCCTTACCGTAGGACTTGCCGCTACCAATCTGGGCGGTCAGATAAAAGCTTTTGAGAACTTATTCCAGAAACTGCCGTTTGACCTCTGTGCCGGAGTAACCTGGAAACCGGCCCATGCCCCACTGCGGTTTACCGTATCAATGGATAACCTTACAAGGTGGGATTCGTCGGACTTCTATTTTGCTCAGGATGCCGATAAGGGATTCGGCGAGATACTCAAACGCCACCTCTCAATGGGTGTTGACATAAACCTCACCGAGCGTTTCTACGTGGCTGCCGGATGCAACCTGCGCACCCGCGCCGAGCTTGCCTCACAGGGCAGCAAAGGATTCACGGGACTCTCCATAGGAACAGGATTGCGCATTGGCAAGATCATGTTTGACCTCTCCTACGGCAAGTATCAGGTATCTGAATCATCATTAATCTGTAATTTCGCATTCAACATATGAAAAAAATAATCATTGCAATAGACGGCCATTCGTCATGCGGCAAAAGCACTATGGCCAAGGCGCTGGCCAAAAAGATAGGCTATACTTACATTGATACAGGCGCCATGTACCGCGCCGTCACGCTCTACGCCCTGCGTCGCGGGTTCATAGGCAAGGACAGCATTGATGAGGAGTCTCTCCGCAAGGAACTGCCGCTGATAACCATTTCATTCGGGCACGAGAACGGCCAGCAATATACCATGCTCAACGGTGAGAATGTGGAACGTGAGATACGCGGAATGGAGGTATCAGGCAAGGTGAGCCCCATATCAGCCATCCCGTTTGTACGTGAGGCCATGGTAGTACAGCAGCGTCAGATGGGCAGCAAGGGAGCCGTAATCATGGACGGCCGCGACATCGGCACCACAGTATTCCCCAATGCCCAGCTCAAGATATTTGTTACCGCAAGTGATGAGATACGCGCCCGCCGCCGTTTTGAAGAACTTACAATGAAGGGTGAGAACCCTGTATTTGAAGATGTGCTCAAAAACGTACGTGAGCGTGACTACATTGACTCACACCGTGCCGTATCGCCACTGCGCCAGGCCGATGACGCCATTGTGCTTGACAACAGCAACATGACCATCCCTGAACAGGATGAGTGGTTCATGGAAAAATACCTCAAAGCAGCATCAGAATAACAGATGAAAGTTGAGATTGACGTTGAATCCGGATTCTGTTTCGGTGTACTCTCTGCAATAGGCAAGGCTGAGGAGGAGTTGCGTAAAGGCGATGAGCTCTATTGTCTGGGAGATATTGTACATAACGGCATAGAGTGTGACCGCCTGCAGAAACTGGGTCTCAAGACCATAAACCATGATCAGTTCAAGACCCTGTGCGGAGCCAGGGTGCTGTTCCGTGCCCATGGAGAGCCCCCTTCAACCTACCGCACTGCTCAAGACAACGGCATTACCCTTATTGATGCCACCTGCCCTGTGGTACTAAAGTTGCAGCAGCGCATACACCGCCAGTATCAGCAGCTTGATCCTGACACACAGCAGATCATCATATTCGGACAGAAAGGTCATGCCGAGGTGCTTGGTCTTGTAGGCCAGACTGACGGCAAAGCTACCATCATTGAATCTGTTGATGATATAGACCGTATTGATTTCAACAAGGATATTTTCCTCTACTCACAGACCACAAAATCAGCCTCCAGTTACAACCAGCTCATTGAAAAGATTGCGGAGCATGTCCCCTCTGACCGCAAGTTCGTACATAACAACACCGTTTGCGGACAGGTGTCACACCGCCGTGAGAACATTCGTGAGTTTGCCAGCCGGCATGATATCATACTGTTTGTATCGGGCCGCAAGAGTTCTAACGGCAAGGTGCTCTTTGACGAGTGCCTCAACGTAAACCCCAAGTCATATATGATTGAGGGCAAGGAGGATATTGACTTCAATAAACTGGAGGGAGCTGAATCTGTAGGAATCTGCGGAGCCACCTCAACACCCAAGTGGCTGATGGAGGAGTGCAGAGACTATATACTTAAATGGAAGAATTGACATTAAACCTAATTACATACCTTACTTATGAGTCTGAAATATAATGAAATCGGCAAGACCGGAATGAAGGTGGCAAGACTGGCCTTCGGTGCATCATCACTGGGTGGTGTATTCCATGATATCAATGAGAAAGAGGCCATCAATGCCGTATTCACCGCCGTTGATAACGGTCTGAACTTTATAGACGTATCACCTTACTACGGCCATTACAAGGCTGAGACCGTGCTGGGCAAGGCACTCAAGGAGATACCTCGTGACAAATACTACCTTTCAACCAAGGTGGGCCGTTACGGTAAGGACGGAGTGAACACCTGGGATTACAGCGCCAAGCGTGCCACAGAGAGCGTCTATGAGAGTATGGAGCGTCTCAACATTGACCACATAGACCTTATCAACGTACACGATATAGAGTTCCAGGCTGCACTGCCCGGCGGACTGCAGAAAGTGGTTGATGAAACCCTGCCCGCCCTCGTGGAACTGCGCAATAAAGGCATTGTAAGCCATGTAGGCATAACAGACCTGCAGCTTGAAAACCTAAAGTGGGTGGTTGACCACGCTCCAGCCGGAACCGTTGAGAGCATACTCAACTTCTGCCATTTCTGCCTCAATGATGACAAACTCAATGACTATCTGGGCTACTTTGAGCAGAAGGGCATAGGCGTAATCAACGCCTCCCCACTGGCTATGGGCCTGCTCTCAGAGCGCGGCGTGCCTGATTGGCACCCTGCACCCAAACCGCTTGTTGAGGCCTGCTCCAAGGCAGCACAGCACTGCAAGGCAAAGGGTACATCCATTGAGAAACTGGCCGTACAGTACTCCTACAGCAATCCTCGCATAGCCACCACCCTGTTCAGTTCTGCCAACCCCAAGAACGTGCTTAAGAACATAGAGGTGGTGCAGGAGCCGCTTGACTGGAATCTGGTATTTGAGGTTCGTGAAATAATAGGCAACCAGCAGAGGGTTACCTGGTGCAACTCATGAAAATAATAGACACCCACTCACACCTGTGGCTGCGTCAGGACACCGTTGTAAACGGCTATCCCATACGCACCCTTGAGAACGGACGCTCCCTGTTTATGGGTGAGGTACGCCAGATGGTGCCCCCGTTCATCATTGACGGGCGCAACACCGCTGAGATATTCCTCTCAAACATGGACTACGCCCAGGTGACCGCAGCCGTTGTGGTGCAGGAGTTCATTGACGGCCTGCAGAATGACTACCTGGCTGATGTCCAGAGCCGCTATCCGGACCGCTTCATAGTATGCGGTATGGCCGATTACCGCCAGCCCGGCTACCTGGAGCACGCCCGCCAGCTGATGACACAGGGATTCAAGGGTATAGCCATCCCGGGCCACCGCCTCCAGACTCCCGCAGGCCGCGTAAGCCTTACCAGCCCTGAGATGATGGAGATGTTCCGCCTTATGGAGCAAAAGGGGGTGTTCCTCTCACTGACCCTTGAGGACGGAGCAGTACAGGTGCCTGAGGTTGAAGAGGTCATTAAGGAGTGCCCCAACCTTAAGATTGCGGTAGGCCACTTTGGGATGGTAACCGTACCCGGATGGATGGAGCAGATACGTCTGGCCCGGCACAGAAACGTGATGATAGAGTCAGGCGGCATAACCTGGCTTTTCAACGATGAATTCTACCCGTTCAAGGGTGCAGTACGTGCCATACGTGAGGCAGCCGATGAGGTAGGCATGGACAAACTGATGTGGGGATCAGACTACCCGCGCACCATTACTGCCATCACTTACAGGATGTCTTATGATTTCATACTCAAGACAGATGAACTCACGGAGCATGAAAAGGAACAGTTCCTGGGCCTCAACGCCACAGAGTTCTACAACATCAAAACTCAAATAGATTTACCTTACATTAAAAATATGTCAGAATGAGCCAGAACGCTAAATCAAAAACCTTTACCGTTGCCCTGTCAATGGTAATCTGCCTGTTTTTCCTCTGGGCAATAAGCAACAACCTGCTGTCATCGGTTGTAAAGAAGATGATGACCCTGTTTGACATAGACCAGGCCAAGGCTGAGTTTGTGGAGACCTCATATTGGTTTGCCTATTTCCTGTTCCCCATACCCATAGCCATGTTCATGAAGCGTTTCAGCTACAAGGCCGGCATAGTGTTGGGACTGCTCATAGCCGCTGTAGGCGGACTGCTGTTCATGCCCGTAACACGCATGCACAGTTTCCCGCTCTACCTGTGCGCCTTCTTCATTGTAGCCATAGGCATGTGTTTCCTTGAGACAGCGGCTAACCCATACGTGACAGAGCTGGGTGACCCCGCCACCGCACCGCGCCGACTGAACCTGGCGCAGGCATTCAACGGACTGGGTGCATTCATAGCCGCCATGTTCCTGAGCAAGATCATACTGGGCACTGAGGCCACCCGCACGGCCGAGCAGGAGATTCACACCTTCCGCATGACATACGCCATATTTGCCATAGTGCTCATAGTGATAGCCATAGTCTTCATCTTCACCCACCTGCCCCGCATACAGGCAGAGGATGCTGATGAGGGCAACACCAAGCTCATATCATTCAAGGTGCTCAAGCGCAGCCACCTTCGCAACGGCGTCATAGCACAGTTCTTCTACAACGGCGGCCAGACAGCCGTGAACAGCCTGTTCCTGGTATATTGCATCAACTACGTGGGCATGACCAACAGCCAGGCCACCACATTCTTTGGCTTCTACATGCTGTTCTTCCTGTTGGGCCGATGGGTAGGCACTACGCTCATGGTCAAGTTCCGCCCTGAGAACATGCTGGTATTCTACGGCATTGCCAATGTGCTGCTCTGCATATTTGTATGCGTGGTTGGCGGCAAGGCTGCCGTATACGCCATGATGGGAATATCATTCTTCATGTCAATCATGTATCCCACCCAGTTCTCATTGGCGCTCACTGACCTTAAGGGTGATACCAAGAGCGGATCGGCATTCCTGGTAATGGCAATAGTAGGAAACTCCATCTTGCCCATCCTAACCGCATATGTACAGAAATCAATGGCCAATCCCAACATCGCATACGCAATTCCTTTGATCTGCTTTGCCGTATGCGCATGGTACGGCTGGCGTGGACATAAAGTAATTGACTAACTTTGGCGTTGGCTTTAGCGTTGGCTTTTTTGCGGCCCTTTGGGCCGAGAGACACGCACCGCATGGCAGCCAAAGCCAAGGCCAAAGCCAATGTAATAAAAAACTAACATGAAACAGATTAGAATTCCCGCACAGGGACAGATGATAGTAGAGGAGGCACAGAAGCCGCAGGCCGGCGCAGGTGAGGTGCTCCTTAAGATAGGATATGTAGGATTCTGCGGATCAGACCTCAACACATTTCTGGGCCGCAACCTTATGGCCAAAGAAGCTGTAATTCCTGGTCACGAGATTGGTGCTACAATTGAGAGTGTAGGCTCCGGAGTTCCGGAATTCCTTGCTCCCGGAATGGTGGTAACAGTCAATCCTTACACCAGTTGCGGCCACTGTGCCGCCTGCCGTTCAGGCCACAGTAACGCCTGTGAGTTCAATGAGACCCTGGGTGTGCAGCGTGACGGCGCCATGCGTGACTACATAGTCCTGCCTTGGCAGAAGGTGATACCGGCACCAGGCATTGCCCTGCGTGACTGCGCCCTCATAGAACCCATGAGCGTAGGATTCCACGCCGTATCACGCGCTCAGGTCACAGACTCTGACACCGTACTTGTGTTCGGTTGCGGAATGATAGGCGTAGGCGCAATAGTACGTGCATCACTGCGCGGCGCAACCGTCATAGCCGTTGATCTGGACAATGACAAACTGGCCCTGGCCCGCCGTCTGGGCGCAGCGCACACTATAAACTCAAAGGAGCAGGATCTGCATGCTGAACTTGTAAAACTCACAGACAATCTTGGCCCCACCGTAGTGGTTGAGGCCGTTGGCAGCGTACCCACATATCAGGCCGCCATTGATGAGGTAGCTTTCTCCGGCCGCGTAGTCTGCATAGGCTACTCTAAGAATGACGTAACCTTTCACACAGGTCTGTTCGTAAAGAAAGAGCTCAACATTCACGGCAGCCGCAACGCCATGCCGTCAGACTTTGAAGCGGTTATCCGATATCTGCAGCGCGGCACCTGTCCCGTCGATGAACTCATCTCAGCTATCGCCAAACCGGAGGCCGCCCTCAGCGCCATGCAAAAGTGGACCGAAGCCCCCGGCCGCGTCTTCCGCATCCTAGTGGACTTTAATTGACCCTGTAAAAAATAGACCATAGGGCCTATTTTAAAACGGGATCACTTCTCAGAATCCTCTACATCCAGTGCCTTGATCTGGGCGAGCAGGTCATCGGCCTCTTTCTTGAGGGTTTCAATCTTGCTCTTGATAGCGTCAACAAAGCCGTTGCCGTTCTTGCTTGAGGCATTCATGAAGCCCAGATTGTTCTCATAGGTCTGGATCTCGCTCTTTTTCTGCTCATATTGACGCTGCAGGCGCTCGCGCGGTGAGCCTGCATCACGGGCGGAACCTCCGCGCTGTGACTGGCGGCCGTGTCCGGAACGTACTACGCCTGAGAACGGCTCCATCAAAGCCTTAAACTCAGCAGCAATCTTGTCCTTGACCTTGAACGGAACGAATCCTATGCCGTTCCACTCATCAACCAGCTGCTGTATAGTCTGGATATCATCATCCGTAAGATTCTCTGGATCAAATGCCTTGAGCTTGCCCAGAATCTCCTTCTTGGCAGCCAGATTGGCATTCTCCTCATGCTTCTTGGATGAGGTATTCTTGTCACGCTGCTCATAGAAATAATCACAGGCGCCGATAAAACGTTTCCATATGGAGTTGGTGTATTTCTTCTGGACGGGACCTATCTCACGCCACTGTTTCTGCAGCTCAGCCATCTTATCGCCGGTAGCTTTCCAGTCAGTGCTCTCCTTGAGAGCCTCAGCCTGCTCACAGAGAGCGGTCTTTTTCTCAAGATTAGCGGTCATATCAGTCTTGGCCTGCTTGAAAAACTCACCCTTGCGGCTGAAAAACGCATCACAAGCAGCGCGGAAACGCTCAAAAATCTTCTGGTTCTGCTTGGCGGGTGCAAAGCCTATATCCTTCCACTTCTTCTGGAGAGCCAGCACCTCCTGGGTCTTGTCATTCCAGCTCTGGAAATTGGTGAGCTTGTCAAACTCAATACCCTCAAGCAGTTCACATATCACGGTCTTCTGGTCAAGGTTCTCTTTCTCCTTCTCCTTGAGCTCCTCAAAATGCTGCTGATGACGCTTGTTTATTACAGTCGATGCAGTCTTGAACCTGGTCCATATCTCCTCTCTTGACTCCTTTGATACAGGACCTGTCTCACGATAGTCCTGATGCAGTTTCTGGAGCTTGCGGAAGGCTGTCACAATATCAGGTTCCTCAGCCAGTTTCTCAGCCTCCTCACAGATAGCTATCTTGGCCTCCATGTTCTTCTTGAAGTCATACTCGCGGAACTCATTGTTAAGTTTCTGAATATCATAGAACTGCTCAGCATACTGCTGGTATGCTTTCCACAGCTCATTGGCCTTATCGGCCGGAACCTCCTTTATCTCTTTCCACTCCTGTAGAATGGTCTTGAATTCATTATATGATGCACCCTCAGTATTGGCTTTCTCTATGAGAGCCTTGAAACGGTCCAGGAGTTCTAGTTTCTTCTTGTAGTTCTCCTTGCGCACAATCTCAAGAGCCTCCTGGGCTGCGGCTTTTTTCTCCTTGATTATGTTCATGAGCTTGCGGAACTGCTCCTCAACGGGGTCTGCCCCAGGCTTGAACTCCTCGGCTGTGCCTCCGCCTGCCACAAATGCGGCAATCTGCTCCTCCTGGGCTGCACGCTGCAACTTATAGAATGACTGCTTGAGTGATTCCAACTCAGGCCTCTTGGCCAGTGAAATATCACTCACCATCTCCTGCAGGCGTGCTATGATTTCTTCACGTGAATTTACCGGGGCAATAGCCTCTTTCTCTTCTTCTTGAACAGGTTCAGCAGGAATCTCAACTTCCTCCTTCTCCTTAACAGGTTCAACAGGAGCAGCCTCAGTCTGCGCCTTATCCACTTCTGCCTGCACTTCCTCTTTAATAGGCTCTAAGGTATTCTCTGTCTTAATTTCTTCACTCATAATCACTAATTGTTTGAGTTTTACTACCAAAAGATGCAAATAAAAGCAAATCCCTGCAAAAATCCTACTTTTCGCAGAGATTTGTTTAAAAAAAGGCTATAGAGCCCTAGGGAGTCTCGCACCTACGCGAAGCCAGTGGGAGGGCAATCTCCCTAGGGCCCTATAGCTTTTTTAAATGATAATGGTGATAACCGCCATATAAATACCCATGCCCAGCAGGTCATTCGTGATCTGGACAAAGGGGCCGGTGGCAATGGCGGGGTCAATGTGGATCTTCTCAAAGAGCAAGGGGAGCAGAGTGCCCCACAGCGTACCTATGAGCACAAGCGCGAACATACTGCCCGGAACGGCATATGTCACGGGATCTGACCATCCGAAAGCGAACGCGTTGTAGGCAAGCACCAGCATGGAGAGCACTATGGCGTTCAGGAGGGCTACGGCGCTCTCCTTGAATACCTGCTTCCAAATGTTTGAGGTGTTGAGTGAGCCGTTGGCCAGGCCCTGTACCACAAGGGCTGATGACTGGGTACCCACGTTACCGCCGGTACCGCCAATAAGAGGAATAAAGAAGAGCAGTGAAGTGGCGGCAGCGAATGCGGTCTCAAAGTGCTCCAAAAGCTTGGAGTTGAGGATACCTCCCAGAATACCTATGAGCAGCCAGGGAATACGTGACCACATCTGGCGGAACACGCTGTCGGCAGTCTCAACATCACCGGTAAGACCTGATGCCATCTGGTAGTCATGCTCCTGTTGTTCACGCAACTCATCGATGACATCATCAACGGTAATCTGACCCTGCAGGCGCCCTATGCTGTCTACAACGGGCACTGATACCAGGTTATACTTTTCAATCATCTGCACCACATCATCAATGGGGGTATCAACCTTGGTGCTTATCACGTCCTCATCCATCACATATTTCACTTTTGAAACCGATGGATTGGTTATCATCTTCTTGAGCGGGAACACGCCTTTGAGGCGGCCGTCATCATCTACCACATATACATTATATATATCATCCAGGTCCTCAGCCTGCTTGCGCATCTCCTGCAGGCACTCAGGCATGGACATGTTCTCATTTACAACCACCATCTCAGTGCCCATAAGACCACCGGCGGTATCCTCATCATACTGCATCAGGTCAACAATGTCGCTGGCCTGCTCTATATCGCCTATGTGGGCAAGCACCTCCTCCTGCTTGTCCTCATCCAGATCCTGAATGATATCAACGGCATCATCAGTATCCATGTTGTCGATGAACTTGCTGGCAATAAGTTCTGAGGGCAGTTCATCAAGCAAACGCTTACGGTTGTCCTCATCCATCTCCACCAGCACATCGGCCGCCGTCTCGTTATCCAGCTGCCTGTATACCAGACGTGCATCCTCCACGTCCAGTTCATCACACAGCTCGGCTATATCGGCGGGGTGCATCTCATCCAGGATGGCCTTGAGTTGGGCGGCATCCTGCTTCTCTATCACTTCAAGAATGTTATCCAGAAATTCCTTCTCCATAATTCTCTGAATAATGCGGCTCACTCTCTGAAAGGAGCCAGGTAAATGATATGTTTTTCTGTTCTCTACGGCATTCAGGCCTTGCCTTCTACCATAAGTGTCAGTCTTATGAAGTCTTCAACTGACAACTGTTCCGGGCGCTTGTCCAGATAAGGGCAGTCCGCCGGTAGAGGCGAGTCTTTCTCATAGACCTGTCTTAAGGAGTTGCGCAACATCTTGCGGCGCATTCCGAACGTAGCTTTCACTATCTTGCGGAACAGCGCCTCGTTGCACTCCAGTGAACGGCGGTCATTACGGGTAAGACGTATCACGCCGCTCTTAACCTTTGGAGGAGGGTCAAAAACGTTTTCATTAACGGTAAACAGATATTCGGTATCATACCAGGCCTGGATGAACACGCTCAGTATGCCGTAGTCCTTATTGCCCGGACCGGAGCATATGCGCTGTGCCACCTCGCGCTGCAGCATGCCTGTGCAGCATGGTATGAGCTCCTTATAATCCAGCATCTTGAAGAAAATCTGGCTGGATATGTTATACGGATAGTTGCCCGTAAGCACAAACTGACGGCCCTCAAAAAGTTCATTCAGGTCAAGCTGCAGGAAATCACCTTCCATGACGTTCAGCCCTGGGAAGTTCTCATGCAGATAGACAACAGACTCGGTGTCTATCTCTATCACCTTAAGCTCACGGTTTTTCTCTTTAAGGAATTGTGTAAGAACCCCTGTGCCGGGTCCTATTTCAAGAATCGGAAGGTCGGCGCGTACATCAACAGTGCCGGCTATCGCCTGAGCGATACCCATATCCCTCAGGAAGTGTTGGCCTAATGCCTTTTTCGGTCTTACTGTCCGCATCAACGTCGTCCATATAGAGTCTTTTGGGTTATCGAATGGCAAAAATTCAGTATATTTGCCGATTGAATGCTGACCTCCCGCCCGCATTCGTGCTGCAAAGGTAGGCAATTCATCTAAAAGATGAACCACTGATAATGAAAAAGATTACATCAACAACACTTAAAATACTCATACCGCTGCTCATAGGAGCAGTGATACTCTTTTTTACTTACAGGGACTATGACTTCAGCCAGTTCTGGGCTGACATGAGGCGCATTGACTGGCGCTGGCTGGCTGCAGCCCTGGCGTTCAGCGCTTTCGGGCCCCTGTTCCGCGGCCTGCGCTGGAACCTTCTGCTGGAGCCCATAGGCTATGACGTGCCCAAACGGGATACCGTGCTCACCGTCTTTACTGGCTATGCCGCCAACATAATCATACCCCGCGTGGGTGAGGTAAGCCGATGCGCCATACTGGAGCGTAACGCCCGCGTGCCTTTCAGCAAGGGGCTGGGCACACTGGTGGCTGAGCGCGTAGTTGACGCGGTGCTGTTAGGCCTCATAGTGGTGACCGGCATACTAACCCAGCTGGGGCAGTTCAAGCTGCTGCTTACACCCACTGATGCTGATGTAACTGCTGCAACAGAGAGTGTTCCGCTGCTCCAGAACCCCAAGTTCTGGTACTGGACCATAGGTATAATCATTGTAATTGCCCTGTGCTGGTGGGCTTGTGTAAAGTTCCGCCTGTGGGATAAGGTAAAAGGCTTTATACGAGGTTTCTGGGAGGGATTTCTCTCTCTCAAGAAAATCAGGCGCCTACCGCTGTTCCTGATATATTCAGTAAGCATCTGGATATGCTACTACCTGGAGCTTTATCTGGCTTTCTACTGCCTGCCCTCAACCGCTGCCGTAGGACCTATGGCAGGCCTGGCCTGCTTTGCCGCCAGCAGCGTAGCCGTGCTGGTACCCACCCCCAACGGAGCAGGCCCGTGGCATTACGCCATAGTAAAAATGCTTGGCATATACGGCGCTCCTGAGGCCGATGCCCAGCCCCTGGCGTTTGTGCTGCATTTCTGCCAGACTATGATATATCTGCTCTGCGGACTCATTGCATGGATAGTGCTCAAGCTCATACATCACAATGACCCTGCACACCAAAAAATAGAACTGTAAGTATGGAACATCCTGAGAACAGTGAAGAGTATAAAGGACTGACCGTGAACAGCGGGGTGGTAAGCCCCGGCTCCATCAATCCCTATCTGCAGGGCCGCCGCAAGAGCCGCCCCACTCTGTCCGTGCAGGACTACGTGGATGGAATAGTAAAGGGTAACGTAACCGTCCTGAGCCAGGCAGTCACGCTGGTGGAGAGCCTCAAGCCTGAACATCAGGCCATAGCTCAGGAGGTCATCGAGAAATGCCTTCCCTACTCAGGCAACTCTGTACGCATAGGCATAAGCGGCGTTCCCGGCGCAGGCAAGAGCACCAGCATTGACGCGTTCGGCCTTCACGTACTCAAGGATGGCGGTAAGCTGGCCGTGTTGGCCATTGACCCCAGCTCAGAGCGCACCAAAGGCAGCATACTGGGTGACAAGACCCGCATGGAGCGCCTGGCCGTGCACCCCAAGGCATTCATACGCCCCAGCCCGGCAGCAGGCTCACTGGGCGGCGTGGCCCGCAAGACCCGTGAGACCATTGTGCTGTGTGAGGCCGCCGGTTTTGACAAGATATTTGTGGAGACCGTAGGCGTAGGCCAGAGTGAGACCGCAGTCCACTCAATGGTTGACTTTTTCCTGCTCATACAGCTGGCCGGCACAGGCGATGAACTTCAGGGCATCAAGCGTGGTATCATGGAGATGGCTGACGGCATAATCATAAACAAGGCAGACGGTGACAACATCACCAAAGCCGAGCAGGCCGCCGGTTCATTCCGCAACGCGCTCCATCTGTTCCCGCCATCGGAGAGCGGCTGGACACCCCAGGTGCTCACCTACTCCGGATTCTATGAGTACCGCATAAAGGAGGTATGGGATATGGTGTGGAGTTACATTGATTTTGTAAAGAAAAACGGCTACTTCCAGTACCGCCGCAACGAGCAGGCCAAGTACTGGATGTATGAAAGCATAAATGAGTCACTCAAGAACGGCTTCTACAACAACCCTGAGATAGCCGCCAGGCTGGCTCAGGCTGAGCAGCATGTACTGGGTGGAGAACAGACCTCTTTCTCAGCCGCACAGAAACTTATTGATTTCTACTACTCAAAGCTTAAATCATAGGATTACCCAATCATACGGGTGTTTACCCAATGCTATAAGCGCACGGACCTTTATTATCTTTTTCCAATGGTTAAAGCGTCTGATAAGGGTTAGACGCTTGTGATAATACGTTACCTCTATCTTTTTTGTAGCATATAGCCTATAACCCTTCCGGATGATTTCTCCATTGAAGGGTACATGCTCACAGAAACACGCAGACAAACTTTTAAGTTCAGGTGTCTGCATAATTCCAAAATTCAAATCCCGGATTGCCTCCCAGCGATAAACCCCTATTCCGTTAAATGCAGAGCGGCACGGCACATAATCACACTCTTCAATCAATCTGTCTGAATACCATGATATCACATCATTGTAATTATGCGCTACGACCCACTTACCCAGTTTCATCGGATCCACCCCTTCAGGAACAAAAGCGTATGAGTCATACTGGAAAAGCGGAACTTTGTCTGTTCCATCCGCTTTACGGAAAAGGTAATGGCCACTAGCAAACAGAGCGCCCCAGTCTTGAGGTGCCTGACTAATGGCATCAATCACACCCGCAGCCTGAAAACTTTCAACATCAATGTCTATAAAGCAAAACAGATCCGGTTCAAAACGGCTGCGCACCTCATCCAATACCCTGTTCCTGAAACGGACCATTTTCTCAATACGATACACGCTCTTGAGCGGATACGGCGTCCTCCCGTTTTTTTTAGGGATAGTTGTCTTATTGGTCGTCTCACAGATTGCTACCACATGGTCATTTTGGGCAGCCCACTCCTTAAGAACCTCAGTAGTGCCATCCTTGCTGTCATTCTCATAAACCACCACATGATAATCCCGGAATGCCCGGCCTATCTCCTCCACACGGGCCATATTGCGCAGTAAACTGGCTTTACAATCCCGGGCCAGAACACCAAAAACGATGGTCAATTTATCTATCGCTGCAGACAAAACAGTTTCCTTTTTTTATTTCACGGCAAAGGTAACGATTGTTCATGATACCACACAAAAAAAAGAGACGCGATGCGTCTCCTTTTGCTGGGCTACCCGGACTCGAACCAGGAAAGGCAGGACCAGAATCTGCAGTGTTACCATTACACCATAGCCCAGTACATTGCTCAAAAGCGGTGCAAAGATACTGCTTTTTTATGTAACGCAAACTTTTTGGCATAATTTTTGCCCATTTACTTTTGAAAAAAAGAAATGCCCACTCAAAATATGGGGCGTTCAACTTTTTGATTACTTTTGTGAAATCAGAGAAAACCCATCAAAACTTATAATGGCAAAAAAGAAAAAGAGGGAGAGTATAATAGACAGCATCATTGAAGGAATTCAAGAGCGCAAGGGTGCAAGCATAACCGTAGCTGACCTTACCGGCATAGAGGATACCGTATGCCGTTATTTTGTAATCTGTGAGGGAGGCACACCAAACCAGACATTAGCCATAGAGGACTCAATACGTGAGACCGTACGCGTAAAGGAGAGCCGCAAGCCTGACTTTGTGGAAGGCGCACGCTATGCCCACTGGATAGCTATGGATTATGGTGACGTGATGGTGCACATTTTCATACCTGAGTTGCGCAAGTTCTATGACCTGGAGCATCTGTGGGCCGATGCGGTTCTGGAGGATATCCCCGATGTGGGCTGACACGTTGACATAAACCTTACTGACATTATCAATTATGGCAGACAATAAAGACAAAAAACCTAAAGGCGGATTAAAGAGCCTTTCATGGTTCTACATAATATTGTTTATTGGATTGGGTTGGATACTGCTCAAGGATGACAAAACCGCCTTGAACGGTGAAGCCACATATACCCAGTTCAAGGAGTATATGGACAAGGGCTACGTAAGCGAGCTTGTTATCTACTCCAACATGAACACCGTTGACATGTTCATAAAACCTGACTCTGCCAGGTACGTATTCGGTGACCGAGCCCTGCAGCAGCAGCCTATGGTAAAGCCCATGCTCACCGTAGGAGTAGGCTCAATGGACAACCTGCAGGAATACATAGATAACGCTGAGGCTCAGGGAAACTTTACCGGTCAGGTGGAGTACCGTAAGAAATCACACACCCTGACTGAGATACTCATAAACATATTCCCGTTCATACTTATAATAGGACTCTGGATAATACTGACCAGACGCATAGGCGGCGGTGCCGCTGGTGGTGGCGGAGTGTTCAATGTGGGCAAGTCAAAGGCCAAGATGTATGAGAAGGGACAGGCTGACCGCGTTACCTTTAAGGATGTGGCCGGACAGGCTGAGGCCAAGACTGAGGTTGAGGAGATTGTGGAGTTCCTCAAGAACCCCCGCAAATATACTGACCTGGGCGGCAAGATACCCAAGGGTGCGCTGCTGGTAGGCCCTCCGGGCACAGGTAAGACTCTGCTGGCCAAGGCTGTGGCAGGTGAGGCTGATGTTCCTTTCTTCTCACTGTCAGGCTCTGACTTTGTGGAGATGTTTGTAGGCGTGGGCGCATCAAGAGTACGTGACCTGTTCCGCCAGGCCAAGGAGAAAGCCCCCTGCATAATATTCATTGATGAGATTGACGCTGTGGGCCGCGCCCGCGGCAAGAACCCCGCTATGGGCGGCAATGACGAGCGAGAGAACACCCTGAACCAGCTGCTCACTGAGATGGACGGATTCGGCACCAACAGCGGTGTGATAATACTGGCAGCAACCAACCGTGTGGACATTCTGGACAAGGCTCTGCTGCGCGCCGGACGTTTTGACCGCCAGATACACCTGGATCTGCCAGACCTGAATGAGCGCAAGGCCGTGTTTGGCGTTCACTTAAGGAACATAAAGCTGAGCAAGGATGTTGACATAGACCTGCTGGCCCGCCAGACACCCGGATTCTCAGGCGCCGATATAGCAAACGTATGTAATGAGGCCGCCCTGATAGCAGCCCGCCACAACAAGAAGAAGGTTGAAAAGGATGATTTCCTGGCAGCCGTTGACCGTATTGTGGGAGGTCTGGAAAAGAAGACCAAGGTGCTTACGGCTGAAGAGAAGCGCACCATTGCGCTGCATGAGGCCGGACATGCCACACTCTCATGGTTCCTTGAGTATGCCAACCCGCTTATAAAGGTTACCATAGTACCGCGCGGACGTGCACTGGGTGCCGCCTGGTATCTGCCTGAGGAGCGCCAGATAACCACTAAGGAGCAGATGCTTGATGAGATGTGCGCCACACTGGGCGGACGTGCGGCTGAGGAGCTCTTTACCGGACATATTTCAACCGGCGCCATGAATGACCTGGAGCGTGTGACCAAGCAGGCTTACGGCATGATAGCATACGCCGGCATGAGTGACAAGCTGGCCAACCTCTGTTACTACAGCAGCACTGATGAGTATGCCTTCCAGAAGCCCTACTCTGACAAGACTGCAGAACTTATAGACGCTGAGGTCAAGGCTCTCATAGCACAGCAATATGAGCGCGGCAAGAAACTGCTGCTGGAGCACCAGGAGGGACACCACCAACTGGCACAGCTGCTCATAGAGCGTGAGGTCATAATGGCTGAGGATGTGGAGAAGATATTCGGCAAACGTCCGTGGGCATCACGCAGTGATGAGATACTGGAGGAAGAGAAAGCATCTGACGCTGCACCAGTGGTTGAGAACAAGGACAAAGTTGAACCCTAAAATATCTTAGGTATGAACTTCTTGATTAGAACTTTAACGGCAGTGGTGTTTTCATTCATCATGCTGTTCTGCATACTGAAAGGAGCCCCTTGGTTTATAGGGCTTTTTGCGGTATGCACCATACTGACCACAATAGAATATACAGGGCTGGCCAACAAATACAAGCAGGCTAATGTAAGCCGCCTGTGGGCCACTGTGGCAGCATTCACATTCTATGCTGCAATAGTGGGCCTGTCAGTAATGCAAGGCAGTGCCGTACTGTTCCTGCCGTTTGTATGCACCCTGATTGTGATAATGGTACGTGAGCTCTATTTCAAGAAGCCCAGCCCCATAAATGACTGGGTGAATACCCTGTTCCCGGTTATATACATAGCCCTGCCGTATGCACTGACATCACTGCTGGCCTTTGACGCCAAGGGTCCCGGCACAGGATACAGCCCGGTTATTCCGCTCACGCTGTTTGTGTTCCTGTGGTGCAATGACGTAGGTGCATACTGTACCGGATGCACCATCGGCAGGCATAAGCTGTTTGAGCGCATATCACCCAAGAAGACCTGGGAGGGCTCCATAGGCGGTGCCGTACTCACTATGGTGGCAGCATTCCTGCTGCACAGGTTCCTGCCTGACTGGTACAGCTTTATGCCGGTATGGGTTTGGATAGGAATGGCACTCGTAGTCGTCCTGTTCGGCACCTGGGGTGACCTCATTGAGTCACTCATGAAACGTGAGATGGGAATAAAGGATTCAGGTAAGATACTGCCGGGACACGGCGGCATGCTGGACCGTTTTGACAGCGCCCTGCTGGCTATACCCGCTACGGTAATCTACTTAAGCCTGATTGGCTTTTACTTTTAAGAGATCTATAATCTGTTCTGCCGCGCGGTCAGGTGCTCCGGCCGGGCCAAGCAGTGTTTTCATGCGGGCGTAACCCTCCAACTGCATGCGACGTTCCGCAGTATCGGCCATAAGAGGCATAAGATGCCCGTAAACGTTCCGGGCATTCATATCGGCACCCAGCAGTTCAGGAACCACCTCTGAGTCTGATACCAGATTTACCAGTGATACAAAACGTATCCTTACAAGCAGACGGGCGGCCCAAGCCATAGGCAGTCTGTAGCACACCACCTGCGGCACATCAAACAGCGCCGTCTCAAGGGTGGCTGTACCCGATGTAACCAGAGCGGCGTAGGCACATTCAAGCAACCCGAAGGTGTTACCGTACACCTTCTCAATACCGGCAGCACCCGGGATACTGTCATAGAACTCCTTGTCAATGCCCGGCGCACATGCCAGGACAGGACGTATGCAGTCAATATTTTTTATCGACTCAAGCATTACGGGAAGGTTGCGCCTTATCTCCTGGCGGCGGCTACCGGCAAGCAGTGCAATGACGCGGCGGCCGTCATCAGTCAGAGCGGGCTTGCGCTTGCTGTCAACCTTATAGGCGGTTACCTCATCAACAGTGGGATTACCTACGTAGCGTATGTTATAACGCCTGTGGCGGAAATACTCCACCTCAAACGGAAGGATAGAGAAGAGCTCATCGACATCACGGCGTATGTTCTTTATGCGCCAACTCTTCCAGGCCCATATCTTGGGTGAAATGTAGTAATATACCGGAATACCCAGTTTGTGTACTTTTTTTGCAATGGAGAGATTGAAACCCGGATAGTCCACAAGGATTACTGCATCAGGTTTCCACTCACCGATATCATTGAAACAGAGTCTTGCTCCGCCCAGTATGGAGCCCAGATGGGTGATTACGGGCCAGAACCCCATGTATGCCAGCTCGCGATAGTGTTTTACAAGCTTGCCGCCGGCGGCCTGCATCATGTCACCTCCAAAACAACGGAACTGCGCAGAGGCATCCCTCCGGGCTATTGATTTCATGAGATTAGAGGCATGCAGATCACCTGATGCCTCACCCGCAACCAAGTAGTATTTCATATCTGTTGTTTTGGCGGTGTCAAAATTACTATAATTTTCAGAAATCCCGATTTTTTGCAGTAACTTCACACCCTAAAACTGAAAACGCATGGGAAAAATCATAGCATTGGCCAATCAGAAGGGCGGCGTAGGTAAAACTACGACCACCATAAACCTGGCCGCATCACTTGCCACGCTTGAGAAAAAGGTTCTTGTAGTGGATGCTGATCCGCAGGCAAACGCCTCATCTGGCCTGGGTATTGACATCCAGTCACTGAGCTGCACTGTCTATGAGTGCCTGGTGAACGGCAACAATCCCAAGGATGCCATCATAAAGAGCTGCATTGACGGACTCTATGTGATGCCGTCACACATTGACCTGGTGGGTGCCGAGCTGGAGCTCATGAACATGGAAAGCCGCGAGACTGTGATGAAGAAGATGCTCTCAGGCATAAGGAATGACTATGACTATATCCTGATAGACTGCTCTCCTTCACTGGGACTGATAACGGTCAACTCACTCACCGCAGCTGACTCAATCATAATCCCCGTGCAGTGTGAGTATTTTGCCCTGGAGGGTATTAGCAAGTTGCTCAACACCATACGCATTATCAAGACCAAACTGAATCCCGCACTTGACATTGAGGGATTCCTGCTCACCATGTATGACTCACGTCTGCGTCTGAGCAACCAGATATATGATGAGATAAAGAAGCATTTCCAGGAGCTGGTGTTTGAGACTATCATAGCCCGTAACGTCAAGCTGAGCGAGGCTCCCAGCTACGGCCTGCCCGCAATACTCTATGACGCAGACTCCAAGGGTGCCAAGAACTATCTGGCCCTTGCCCAGGAAATACTGAACAAAAACTGAAAAAGAGATGACACCCCCTAAAAAATCAGCACTGGGCCGCGGCCTTGATGCTCTTATATCAACTGATTTTGTAAAGACACAGGGCTCCTCATCCATCAATGAGGTGCCTCTGGAACAGATACACCCCAACCCGGACCAGCCCCGCCGTGACTTTGATGAGGAGAGCCTTCAGGAACTTGCCGAGTCACTACGCGAGATAGGTATCATTCAGCCCATTACGCTACGTAAGATGGCAGAAGGCGATTACCAGATCATAGCCGGTGAGCGCCGATTCCGCGCTGCCGTGATAGCAGGCCTCAAGACCATACCCGCTTACATACGTACCGCCGATGACGAAAACGTGATGGCGATGGCCCTGATTGAGAACATACAGCGTGAGGACCTGAACTCAATGGAAGTTGCGCTTGCATGCCAGAACCTGCTTGAGGTCTATAACATGACCCAGGAGCAGCTCTCATCACGCATAGGTAAGAAACGCGCCACCATAGCCAACTACATACGTCTGCTCAAGCTGCCGGCTGAGATCCAGGTGGCGCTCAAGAACAAGCAGATAGACATGGGGCACGCCCGCGCTCTGCTGGCCATTGATGACCCCATGAAGCAGCTGCAGCTGTTCCATGAGCTGACCAAGTACGGCTATTCCGTACGAATGGTTGAAGAGAAGGCCCGCCAGATGAATGAGGGCCGTCCCAAGGCAAAGAAGGCTGTTACCGATGATGCTCTGGCTCCTTTGAGCCGCCAGCTCTCCAAGTTCCTGAACGCCCCCGTAAAGCTCAAGACAAACGCCAAGGGCGCAGGCAACATAAGCATCTCATTCAAGAATGAGGATGACCTGGCACGTTTAATGCAACTGTTTGACCGCCTTAAGAAATGACCATCCGCTCCGGAATCATAAAAACCGCACTGCTCTGCCTCATGGCAGTGATGACCGCCCTCCCGGTCCGGTCACAGATAGCAGGCGGCATAGAGTTCAATGATGATTCACTCAGGAGTGCCCGCATAGACAGCATATACCGCTCACTCAATGATACTGCCACATGGCAGCGTGAGATGGAGTTTGTAAGGAATCTGCGCTTTGAGGAGCAGCAGGACTCTGACCTTATCAGAGAAACTGCAGAGCCGGATGACGGACACAAGCGCATAACCTGGAAAGAAAAGGAGCAGCTGGAGTTGGAACGGATTACCCTGAATGCCTCTGAGTGGATACCTGAGCCCAGGCTGGCCGTATGGTTCTCACTGCTGGTGCCGGGCGGAGGACAGATATACAACCGCAAGTACTGGAAACTGCCCATAGTCTATGGAGGCTATGTGGGGTGCATCTATGCGCTGACCTGGAACCAGTCCACCTACAAGGATTACCAGAATGCATATGTGGATATCATGGATGATGACCCCGACACCAAGAGCTATGAGGACTTTCTGCCCCCGCACTATGAGATTGACACAAGCATGGAGGAGTGGCTCAAGGATGTGTTCAAGCAGCGCAAGAACAAGTACCGCCGTTATCGCGACCTGAGTATATTTGCGTTTGCGGGTATGTATGTGATAGCCGCCATTGACGCTTATGTGGATGCTGAGTTGTCACATTTTGACATCACGCCTGACCTGAGTTTCAATATTGAGCCGCGCATAATGATGGACCACCGCGGAGCTCCCACGGCCGGATTCTCCTTAGCCTTTAATTTCTGATGAACATAAGCAGATTGACATATATTGCAGCATTTGCATTCTCACTGGCATCAGCCCACCAGGCCGTAGCGCAGGATATCCTGCCGGACAGCACTGATGTCTTTATGGACAGCACCGCCGTCTGTCTGGATTCACTCACCGTGGAGTTCCCGGAGAGCATGAGCTATGACGTGGACAGCCTCATGAACTTATGGGCCTCAATACATTACATGACTCTTGACGATGACTGTCTTGAGGGTTCTGTGAACCCCAAATTCAGCGACACCATATATGCCCAGCGTCTGAGCGCCCTGCCCACCATCGTGGAGATGCCTTACAACTATGTGACACGCAACTCAATAGACGCATATGTGGGCCGTAACCGTAAAGTGATATCCTTTGCATTGGGAATACTCCCCATGTATGAGGATATTTTTGTTGAGGCCCTGCTCAAGTACAATGTTCCCGTTGAGCTTAAATATCTGCCCATAGTTGAGTCAGCCCTCAAGCCCAAGGCATACTCCCGTGCCGGTGCCGCCGGACTGTGGCAGTTCATTTACAGCACCGGACGCAAATACGGGCTCTACGTGAACAGCCTGGTTGATGACCGCTATGACATAATCAAGGAGTCCGATGCCGCCGCACACCACCTGCGTGACCTGTATGACATGTTCGGTGACTGGTCATTGGCCATATCGGCCTACAACTGCGGTCCCGGCAACATAACAAAGGCTATCACCCGTTCAGGCGGCAAGCGTGATTTCTGGGATATCTACCCATATCTGCCGCGTGAGACACGCGGTTATCTGCCTGCCTTCATAGCCGTGAACTACGCTATGAACTACTACAGGGAGCACGGCATATGCCCCATGGAGTCAGCACGCCCGCCGCAGACAGACACGCTGCACATAGAGCGTAACCTGCACATAGGGCAGCTCATACACTACAGCGGCATAAGCAAGGAAGAGTTCAACGCGCTCAACCCGCAGTATCTCACTGAGGTTATACCCGGCGCTTACCGCACCTGCGTGCTCACGCTCCCGCAGCAGTACATACGCCCGCTTGTGGAGGCCGGTGACTCACTCTATGAGTATCAGAAGGATCAGTTCTTCCCCAAGGCCAAGCTGGCTTACATAGATGATGACATGACCAACCGTGTGACCTACATCACCCATAAGATCAAATCAGGTGAGACGCTGGGCAGCATAGCCATAAAGTATCATACTACGGTCAGGAACATTAAGAACTGGAACAACCTTAAGAGTGACAACATCAGGGCCGGCAAGACTCTGAGAATATATAACCGTTAAAAGGACAGCAAGATGAGTGAGGAAAATCTTTTTTCGCCCGATGAAGAGAGACTCATAGATGAGGCCTTCCAGCATCTTATTGACTCTTATCTCCAGACCAAGCATCGCAAGAAGGTGGAGATAATAACCAAGGCTTTCCAGTTTGCGCGCCAGGCCCACAAGGGCGTACGCCGTCACTCAGGTGAGCCCTATATTATGCACCCTCTTGCCGTAGCACAGATAGTGTGCTCAGAGATAGGGCTTGGCTCCACATCAATATGCTCAGCTCTGCTGCATGATGTTGTTGAGGACACAGACTACACCGCCGATGACATAAAGAACGTGTTCGGTCCCAAGATAGCGCAGATTGTTGACGGACTGACCAAGATTGCGGGCGGCATATTCGGCGACAAGGCATCAGCCCAGGCTGAGAACTTCAAGAAGCTGCTGCTCACCATGAATGATGATATCCGCGTCATCCTGATAAAGATTGCTGACCGCCTGCATAACATGCGTACGCTGGAGAGCATGCAACCGCGCAAGCAGTACAAGATAGCGGGTGAGACACTCTACATATACGCTCCACTGGCATACCGTTTGGGACTGAACAAGATAAAATCAGAGCTGGAGGACCTGAGTTTCAAGTATGAGCACCCCACTGAGTACAAGGACATTCAGCAGAAGCTTTCATTCTCACGTGAGGAGTTGAACAACATCTACGATGACTTTACAGCACCTATAGCTGAGAAGCTGGATTCACTGGGCATAACATACAATATGTTCGGCCGCATAAAATCACCTTTCTCCATCTGGAAGAAGATGAACAAGAACAACCTCACATTTGATGAGGTGTATGACATACTGGCCGTAAGAATAGTCTTTGATCCGTCATCGCCTGAAAAGGAGCAGAGTGAGTGCTTTGACATATACCTGGCACTGACCAAGATATACAAGTCACACCCGGACCGTCTGCGTGACTGGGTTACACACCCCAAGGCCAACGGATACCAGGCCCTGCACGTTACCCTGATGAGCAACTCAGGCCAGTGGGTTGAGGTGCAGATACGCAGCCGCCGCATGAATGATATCGCCGAACAGGGTATTGCCGCCCACTGGAAATACAAGGAAGGCTCCAGTTATGAGGAGGACGAGAGCGAACTTACCCACTGGCTGGAGACCATCAAGGAGATTCTGGAGGATCCGCAGCCGGACTCTATGGACTTTCTGGATACCATCAAGCTTAACCTGTACTCATCGGAGATATTCATCTTTACCCCAAAGGGTGAACTGCGTACCATGCCCCAGGGCAGTACGGTGCTTGACTTTGCCTTTACCATACACACCTATATGGGTACCAACTGCATAGGTGCCAAGGTAAACCACAAGCTTGAGGCCATAAACTATGAGCTAAAGAGTGGTGACCAAGTGGAGATACTTACCTCAAAAAGCCAGAAAATAAATCCTGAATGGCTTGATTTTGTCACTACGGCCAAGGCCCGCGGCAAAATAAAGCAGCTGCTGCGCAAGGAGGAGCGCACCAACCAGAAGTTCGGTGAGGCCATATTCCATGAGTTCCTGGAGAATGAGGAACTTGAGGTTGATACTGAGAAGATGGAGCGCATATGCCGTCTGCACGGCATGAGCACCCGTGATGAGCTGATGATTGCGCTGGGACAGAAAAAGATCATATTGGGTGATACTGAACGCAATATCCTGAAAGGTGAGACAGACAGCTGGTACAAGAGGTTCTGGTCATCATTCTCATCATCATCAAAGGATAAGGACAAGAATAAAGAAGAGCAGACCAACTCCAACTATGACCTTAAGCAGACGCTTATAATCAATGATATGGATATGCACCGTTACACGTTTGCCAGCTGCTGCAAACCTGTGCCCGGTGATGCCGTGCTGGGATTCCTTGATGACAACGGCCACATTACCATACACAAGCGCAAGTGCGAGGTGGCCACCAAACTTAAGGCCGGAAACGGCAACAAGATACTTACGGTAAAATGGCAGATAGAGAACAGCCTGTTCCCTGTAAACATATATTTAAAAGGTCTGGATTCAGTAGGTACGCTGGGCAAGGTTACTGAAGTAATATCCCAGAAGATGAACGTAAACATCCAGAAGCTGGTGATTGAGGCCAACGAGGGTGTTTTTGAAGGTACTATAAACATTATGGTCCACAGCCTTAAAGACGTGGACAAGATTCAGAAAGAACTGAAGAAAATCAAGAACATCACAACGGTTGTCCGCAAGGAGGAGTAGCGTTCAGCTCATCCAGGATGGCAACCAGCTCAGCACGCACTGCCTTGAGCTTCTCTACCACCTCATGGGTATCGACAGTCTTCTGCGGATTCTCCTTGATACGCGTCTTGGCTCCCTTGATGGTGAGTGATTTCTCCTTTACAAGATGGTTCACCAGCTTGATCTGCTCAATATCCTGAATGGTATAATGCCTTATACCCTTGGCATTCTTCTTGGGTGAAATCTCCTTGAACTCCTTCTCCCAGTAACGGAGCGTGCTGTCAGGGATGTCAAGCATCTCTGATACCTCCTTAATGGAGTAATACTTCTTGAGTTCCTTGTTTGGATTTAACGGCATATTGTTATCAGTCAAATAATTTTCCGTGATTCTCGGCCAGGCTGACCATCTCCTCATACTGGCTGGCATCCAGATCCATGAAGTAGTAGTTGATGGGGTTGACGTCATGATTACCTATCCATACCTCATAGTGAACGTGGGGGCCTGTGCTCTTGCCTGTTGATCCGGCCAGTCCTATCTCCTCACCGCGTACAACTTCCTGCCCGTTTTTGACAAGTATCTTGCTCAAGTGCGCATATCTGGTCTTGTAGCCGTACCCGTGGTCTATCTCCACAAGATTACCGAATCCTGACTGCCACTTGGCATGAATAACCTTACCGTTACCTGTTGCATAGACCGGAGTACCCGTATCGCACGCAAAGTCCATTCCGTGATGGAAAGTACCTACGTGATAGATGGGGTCATTACGCCAGCCGTAACCGGAGGCGGTACGCTTAAGGTCCTTGTTGGAGACGGGCTGGATAGCCGGGATGCAGGCCAGCTTGAGTTCCTGCTCACGTGACAGTTCCACTATCTCATCAAACGAGCGGGTCTGCATGTAGAGCTTCTTTTCAAGCATATCGACCTTCTGAGAGGTGTTAATAACCAACTCAGCATTTGACATGTCCATCAGTTCAGCGTAACGGTTGGTTCCGTTATAACCGGCCTGACGAGCCACCTCTGGTACGGGATCAGCCTCCAGCAACACACGGTATAGGTTGTCATCACGCTCCTCAATATCATGCAGCACCATGAGGGCGTCATCAACCTTGCGCGAAAGCACGCGGTACTGTGTCTGCAGACGGCTGTTCTCAACCATAAGGTTACCAACCTGCGGAGTGCTTACCGCAAACCAGTATATGATAAAGAAGATACCTCCCAGCACTACGGCTAAAAACAGACGCCAGAACCAGGAAGCTATTCTCTGCCCGAAAGTAGGATATACCCTGCGGTAAACCCTGCGCTGCGGATCATACTGATAGTAAACTTTCCTCATTGCTCGCAAAAATAGTGAATTTGCATTATCTTTGCAACCTCAAATTGTAAATACATTCTTTAAAAATATGATGACAGCAAAGGAAATACGTGATTCCTATAAGCGTTTCTTTGAGAGTAAAGGGCACCTGATAGTACCTTCAGCCCCTATGGTGGTCAAGGATGACCCCACCCTTATGTTCACCAACGCCGGAATGAACCAGTTCAAGGATATCATTCTGGGTAACCGTGCCCCCAAAAGCCGCCGCGTGGCCGACTCACAGAAGTGCCTGCGCGTAAGCGGTAAGCACAACGACCTGGAGGAGGTAGGACACGATACCTACCACCACACCATGTTTGAGATGCTGGGCAACTGGTCATTCGGTGACTACTTCAAGAAGGAGGCCATCAGCTGGGCATGGGAGTATCTGGTCGATGTTCTTAAACTGGACCCCAAGAACCTGTACGCTACCGTATTTGAGGGCAGCAAGGAGGAGGGTCTGGAGCGCGACAACGAGGCCGCTGCCATCTGGGAGCAGTTCCTGCCCAAGGATCATATCCTGAACGGAAACAAGCACGACAACTTCTGGGAGATGGGTGACACCGGTCCCTGCGGTCCCTGCAGTGAGATCCATATGGACTCACGCTCCGATGAGGAGAAAGCTAAGGTTCCCGGCCGCGACCTGGTAAACAAGGATCATCCCCAGGTAATTGAGATATGGAACCTGGTGTTCATGCAGTTCAACCGCAAGGCTGACCACTCACTGGAGCCCCTGCCCGCCAAGGTTATTGACACCGGTATGGGTTTTGAGCGTCTGGTACGCACCCTGCAGGGCAAGCAGTCAAACTATGACACCGACGTGTTCCAGCCCATCATCAAGGAGATAGGCGCACTCACCGGCAAGCAGTACGGCAAGGATGAGAAGGTTGACATAGCAATGCGCGTTGTGGCCGACCATATCCGCACCATCGCCTTCTCAATCACAGACGGCCAGCTGCCCTCAAACGCCAAGGCCGGTTATGTAATACGCCGTATCCTGCGCCGTGCAGTGCGTTACGCCTACACGTTCCTGGGCCAGAAAGAGGCATTCCTCTACAAGCTGCTGCCCGTGCTCATCGACAACATGGGTGACGCATATCCCGAACTCGGCCAGCAGAAGACACTCATTGAGAAGGTTATCATCGAGGAGGAGGAGTCATTCCTGCGTACCCTTGATACCGGTATCAAACTGCTTGACAAGGTTATGGCCGATACCAAGGCTGCCGGCAGCACAGAGATAAGCGGTGTGAACGCATTCACACTCTACGATACTTACGGATTCCCGCTTGACCTTACCGAACTCATACTGCGTGAGAACGGCATGACCGTAAACATTGATGAGTTCAATGAGGAGATGGGCAAGCAGAAGGCACGCGCCCGTAACGCCGCCGCCGTTGAGAACGGTGACTGGGTTGTACTCAAGGAGGGCGAGACAGAGTTTGTAGGTTATGACTTCACCGAGTATGAGACCTCTATCCTTCGCTACCGTGAGGTTAAGCAGAAGAGCGGCGTAATCTACCAGATTGTACTTGACAAGACTCCGTTCTATGCCGAAATGGGTGGTCAGGTAGGTGACACCGGCGTTATAGTAAGCGAATTTGAGACAATTGATATAATTGACACCAAGAAGGAGAACGGTCTGCCCGTGCATATCACAAAGAAGCTGCCCCAGCATCCTGAGGCTCCCATGATGGCTTGCGTTGATACTGACAAGCGTCACGCCTGCGAGGCCAACCACACCGCAACCCACCTGGTTGATGAGGCTCTGCGTGAGGTTCTGGGTACACACGTTGAACAGAAGGGTTCACTTGTAAGCCCTGACGGCCTGCGCTTTGACTTCTCACACTTCCAGAAGGTGACCGATGAGGAGCTGCGCCAGGTAGAGCGCCTGGTCAACGAGAAGATACGTGAGGACCTGCCCCTGCAGGAGCATCGTGATCTGCCCATTGAGGAAGCCAAAAAACTTGGTGCGATAGCCCTGTTCGGTGAGAAATACGGTGATAAGGTTCGTGTAGTACAGTTCGGAAACTCAATAGAGTTCTGCGGCGGTGTACACGCATCATCAACCGGCCGCATAGGTATGTTCAAGATCATATCTGAGAGTTCAATCGCAGCCGGCGTACGCCGTATCGAAGCCATCACCGGTCAGGCTGTAGAAGATATGGTTGCTTCACTTCAGGATACCATCAGCGGACTCAAGGCTCTGCTGCCCGGCGCATCACTGGAGGCATCAGTCAAGAAGGCCATTGAGGAGAACGCCTCACTCAAGAAACAGCTTGAGGAGTTCCAGAAGGAGAAAGCAGGCCAGCTCAAGGGTAACCTGATTGCCCAGGCCAAGGATATTAACGGTATCAAGGTAATAAGCGCCGTAATATCAGCATCAGCCGCTATGGCTAAGGACCTGGTATTCGGCATCCGCGGTGAAATGACCACCAACACCATCGTAATCATCGGCAGCCAGGAAGACGGCAAGCCCATGCTTACCGTAAGCGTAAGTGAGGACCTGACATCACGCTTCAACGCCGGCCAGATGGTTCGTGAGGCAGCCAAGCTGATCCAGGGCGGCGGAGGCGGTCAACCGCACTTTGCTACCGCCGGTGGAAAGAATCCCGAAGGCCTTAATGAAGCAGTGAATGCGATACTGAAAACAATCTGAATAAAAAAGCCTCGCTGACAGCGGGGCTTTTTTATTCAGGCCAGTTTACCAGATAGACAGTTTGGGTGGCGCGGGTAAGCGCGGTATAGAGCCAGCGGTAGTACTCCTCATCCTGCATTTCAGGAGTGACGTAGCCCTGATCTATGAAGATGTTCTTCCACTGGCCGCCCTGAGCCTTGTGGCAGGTTACGGCGTAGGCGTATTTGATCTGCAGGGCGTTGAAGTGCCTGTTCTCCCGCAGCAGCTCCATCTTCTTTCTTTTGGAACGTACATCAGCGTAATCCTCCATCACGCTGTTAAAGAGCTTGTCACTCTCCTCACGGGTAAGTGAGGGAGCCTCACTGTGCAGGGTATCAAGCAGGAGCGTGACATCCATCTCCAGGTCATCATAATCAGGAAACGAGAGCACGGCATCCTCAAACCGGAATCCGTACAGCTCACGCTGGCGGCGTACGCGGCGAATGACCGCTATGTCACCGTTGGCTATGAATGACGGAATCTCTGAATATGAGTCATACCCCTCATCGGCTACAAGATGTTCCGTCCAATAGTAATTGTTCTTGACAATCATCACGCTGTCACCGCGGCTCAGCTCATCCTCACGGTCAAGAATGGTGTTGCGGATTCCGTTGTTATAGACTATGGCACGCTTATTGGAGCGACACAGCACCATAGTCTGATCTATACCGTCACGGCTGTAGCAGCTGCTGAGCGCCTCAATAAGATCACTGCCAGATATCCTTACAACATCCTGGAATCCGTCAAACTTGAAACGGAATCCCGTGACGGCGTTTGAGTCAACGGTAAAATCACGCAGCAACGAAGCATTGTAGAGTATGCCTGATTCATGCTCCTGACGCATCACGTTCTCCAGGCAGAACTCTGATACGCTCAGTCCGTAGCCCGCAAGCACATCGGCTGAAAGCCCCGGGCTCTCATGCTCCCCCACAGGAGGCAGCTGCGCCTGATCGCCCAGCATGAGCAGGCGGCAGTCAACGCCGGAGTAGACGTAGGTTATAAGGTCATCCAGCAACCGCCCGGTACCGAACATGGAGCCGGAGAGACCCTCATTGGATATCATTGAGGCCTCATCGACCAGGAAAACGGTGTGCTCATGCATATTGCGGTCCAGTTGGAAGCTGCCCATATCCACAAGTGACTTCTGGCGGTAGATCTTTTTGTGGATGGTGCAGGCCGGAAAGCCCGATGTATTTGAAAAAACTTTGGCAGCACGCCCGGTGGGAGCCATAAGCACCACCCTGCGCCTGTGCTTGACCAGAGTGCGCACCAGAGAGCCCACGATGGCTGTTTTACCCGTTCCCGCATATCCTTTCAACAGGAATACCCTGCGCCCCGCGGGATCGCTCACGAAACCAGCCAGCCTGTTCATGGCAATGACTTGCTCATGAGTGGGTTCAAACCGGAATTCGGCCATAATATCCTCATATATCGGGGTAATATTCATGTTGAAAAGCAAAAAAATGTTGTTTTATGAATAAATACGGATAAATGTTCTATTTTTGCGATGCGAAAATAAATAAAAAACATCCTATATGAAAAAAGTCATCAACATTCTTCTTGCTCTCTGCATTGTAGCCCTTATCTACATTGTTTACGGAAGCATCATGAATCCTATCAGATTTGAAAGAGAAAAGGATATCCGTGACAAGGCCGTCATAGAGAGACTGATGGACATCAAGGCCGCACAGACTGAGTACAACTATCAGCACGACGGTTATTGCGACAACTTTGATTCATTGGCCGCATTCATCAAGAACGGCAAGCTTCCTATCGTTCGTAAGATAGGTGATCTGACCGACGACCAGCTGGAAAACAACTGGACAGAGAACAAGGTTCTGGCTCTTTATGCAAAGGCTCGCCAGGCTGAGCTTGATGCTTCACAGCTTACAGGCCGCAAGGCTGCCCAGAAGCAGTATGAGGCTGACACACTGTGGCAGAGAGCCGCTACTGAGGGTTTCATCACCATCAATCCTGATGGAACAAAGGAGTTCCTCTTCAGCCGTGAGACCGCATGGGTAAGCCTTTATGACTCACTCTACAAAGGAAGAATTGATCCCGATTCACTCCGCTACGTTCCGTTCAGTGACGGTAAGCAGTTTGAGATGTCTGTTGCATCAGACACTTCAAAGTCAGGCGTTATCTCTCACACATTTGAGGCCAAGACCCTGTTTGAGAACTACCTGGGTGGTCTTGACAAGCAGGAGATCATCAACCTGCTGGAGGATTGCGATGACCGCGGCCGCTATCGTGGCATGAAGGTAGATAACAACTCAGGTAACTGGGAGTAATACCTTGCGCGTAATAAGCGGTATATACAAACACAGAAGGTGGGACGTGCCTAGAACATTCAGTGCACGTCCCACCACTGATTTTGCCAAAGAGAGTCTTTTCAACATACTGGCCAACCGCATTGATCTGGAAGACGCTACGGCCTTGGATCTGTTTGCCGGAACGGGCAGCATAAGCATAGAGCTGGTATCACGTGGCTGCTCACATGTGGTAAGCGTTGAGAAAGACCCTGCCCACTACAGTTTCATTCGCAAGGTCATGGATACCGTCCAGACTGACCGTTGCCTCCCTGTCAAGGGCGATGTATTCAAATACATAGCCGGCTGCAACACGCAGTTTGACTTTATATTTGCCGATCCTCCATACCAGCTGGAGAACCTGACAGACATTCCTGATCTTATCTTTGAGGGAAACCTGCTTGCTCCTGACGGCATCTTTGTGCTGGAGCACGGCAGCAAGAACAACTTCTCAAATCACCCGCACTTTACTGACATGAAGCGGTACGGCTCCGTCCACTTCTCATTCTTCAAATGATTATCTGCGGCCGCCGGGCATGCCACCACCGCCGCCCATACCGCCGCCCATACCGCCGCCTCGACCCATCATCATAGCGTTCTGATTACGCATCTCCTGACGTGCAGCACGGTTGCCGAACACGTTCACGCGGAGTATGAAGTGAACCATGATGTAGCTGTGTATGTTATTGTTCTTGGTATCGGTACGGCCCGTTGTTGATACTGAACGGTTCACGTTGCTCTCATCATTCAGAATATCGTAGTATTGAATCTGGAGAGTACCCGCATTACCCTTGAGGAAACTGAAGGATGCGTTGGCGTTCCAGATAAGGTCATTGCGGTTATATGAGCCGCTGTAACCCCTGCGGCTCTGCATGGTGATATCAGTACCCAGGTTAAGGTTACGCCAAGGCAGGCGGGCGTTGGCGCGGCCTCCATAGCTGAAGGTATAGGTATCCATATTACCGTTCTGACGCTGGTTGTTCTCTGAGTGGTTGTAGTTGAAACGGCCGTTGACCGTTGCCTCAAACCAGTCATTACGATATGTTACTGAACCGTTCTCACCCGCGCTGATAGTCTCAGTGGTACTGAGTACGGCTGCTCCTCCTGTACCTGATCCCGGATTATACTGCCCTATCCTACCGGTACTCATATAGCTCTCCTGATGACGGAACTGGGCTGTGGCAGTAGTTGAGTAACGCCACTTGCTGTTGGGTATGGTCTGGTTGAATGACAGGTTCATTGATGTGCTCCAGTTGGTCCAGAATCCGTCCATATTCTGGGGCTGCGTAACTGACACACCGGTTGACGGATCATAATCAGTGCGCTGCGATATGTTCCTGAGCGAGTTCTCAAGTGATATACGCAGGTTTATGGTCTTCTGTGTCTCCTGTATGTAGTTCTGATAGTTTGCCTCCATAGTATTCCTCAAAGTTGGAAGCAGGCCCGGATTACCTTTTCTAACATTGAGAGGATTGCTGTCATCAGTAATATCCATCATATCCTCCATTGAGGGTTGGCTGGTGTTGGTGCGCAGAGTTATCTGGATACTCTTCTGGCGCGTCCAGCGATATCGGTAGTTGATAGAGGGACTCCAGTTATATACCACACGTGATGTATCGCCTATGACCTTACCCATATACTGGAAGTTGTCCATTCCCGTATATTGCGGCATAAAGTTAACACCCACGTTGAAGTTTGACTTGTCACCGTTGTATCGGAACTGAAGCGTGAGGGTATGGTTGCGTGACACATTGGTTGCGGTACGGCTCAACGTGCTGTTGCGATACTGCTCCATCTCATACGGCAGATACCACGTATCCTCCCAGTTCTCAAACTCCGGCCCCCAGAATACGTAGGTCTCACGGTTCTGGTTACGGTTGTTCACCTGTACCTGATAGCTCAGCTGCAGGTTGCCGCGACCTGAGTCAATAGGCTCACTCCACATAATGCGGCCGGACCAGTTGCTGTTGTCAGTGGGGCTCACGTTAAGACGGTTCATGACGGTATCACGCGTATGCATCTGATAATAGAGCTGCTCTGAGTGTGAATAGCTGTCACTCTTGCCCTTGGTGGCACCAAAGGTAAACCTTACGGTAAAGTTACGGCCCAGGTCATTGAACCTCTTGTTGAACTGGAACTCACCGCTTATCTGATTGTTGCTGCCCTCACTGTGGCTTGAGCTGACCTGTGAGTTTACACCTATGGAATCCAGCATCTCAGGAGTGAGATAACGGTATTCATCAAGGATGTCAATCATATCAGTAGCCACATACGGATCCGTATTGAAAGTGACAGAACTGCTGTTGGAGTTACTGTTGTTCTTGCTGAACTGGAAGCTGGGGCGGAATATGATGTTCAGTGATGAATCCGGACGCCACTCCATGCGGAACTCACCGTTCACGCTTCCGTTACCGCTGTTGTTGTTGGAACGGTTGTTACGGAATGAGGCAGACTGATACTGGGTTGTAAATGTCTCTGACTCTGATTCACTCACGGAGCGTGATGTGGAACCGTTGAACCTCACGTTACCTCCAACCACAAGCGGGAACTCGTTACGGCGGCGCGGGAAAGGCTCACCTATGTTCTTTGAGAAGTTCACACCTATCTGCGTATTGTAGCTCACGCCGTTACCGCGCCCTGAGTTCTGTGAGTTGGCATTGAGAGAGAGCTGCGTATTGGCCTGGAAACGGTTAAGCGTGTATCGGCCTGACCAAAGGTACTTGATCCAGTCACCATAGTCATTGTTACCCACAGGCTTGCCTATACCTCCGTCTATGTTATGCAGCCAGCCGTTGCGCATATTGGGTTTTATCTCAAGGTCCATAACCGTCTCATCCTCACCGTCATCAATGCCTGTTATACGGGCCAGGTCACTCTTGCGCTGATAAGTCTTGATGCGGTGTATGATGTTTACTGGAAGGTTCTTGGTGGCCATCTGGCGGTCATTACCGAAGTATTCCTGACCATCCACGAGGATACGTGTCACCGTACGGCCGTTAACGGTAATGTTACCGTTCTCATCGACCTCAACGCCGGGCAGACGCTTTATCAGTTCCTCCAGTACGGAGCCCTCAGGCACGCGGAACGCGCTGACATTGAACATCAGGGTGTCATCAACCACCTGGGTGGGCGGCAGGGCATCCTCAATGACAGCCTCGGTAAGCATGATACTGCTCTCATACATCTTGAACACACCCAACTGGCGGTCACGGTCCTCCTTAAGCACCTTGAAGTCAAAATCAACGGTGCTGTAGCCCATGAATGAGTAACGCAGGAAGTACTCGCCCTGAGGCACCTTTTTTATAGTGAACCAACCTTCATTGTCAGATATCGTTCCGTGCACGAATGATGAATCAGGCAACTGCATGAGCTGGATGGTAACCTGAGGCATATACTCAGTGGTGGAACCATCTATGATACGGCCGGTAACTGAAGCTTTTCCGGTGAGCTTTGATTTCTCTTTATTGGAATTATCTCTCTGGGCAAGACACAGCTGTGGCACAGAAAGTATAAATATGGTCAGTAACAGAAAAGCTTTCTTCATATGCGGTTAATGTAAAGTTTGGACATGCCTACTGTAAAATGGTTTAATCACTTATATTATTTTTGCATTCGGATTATGCAAAAGGAATCATTCTCATCAATCCTGGCGGAATGTCTGGCGCAGGTGGCCCTTGACAACGGGCATCCTTACCGGGAAGGTGCGGCCCGAGCCTGGGGCAGCGTGGGCGCGGCATATCTGGGCTTTGCCCTGTGCGGCCTGCCCTCAACAAAGCTGCGAACCTTACAATACGGCACACGCTCCGAGTACGGTTCCGTAATACTGGACTGCCGATGGTATGACGCTCTCAAAAAAGCCTGCTTCAAAAATCAGAAATCCATACAAGCCATGCTGCCGGGCCCAGATGACACTCTCCATGAATGCACTGTAACTCAAGATCTGCTGCTTGAGATGCTGGATTTCTGCCGCGAGGGTTAGAATCCTTCAAAAAAATCGGTCAATAATATTGACAATGGTTTATCCTTTTCTTATTTTTGTAGAAAAGGAACTTTTTAAGCACAAGATAATATGAAGAGGACTCTTATTCTATTAGCGGCATTTCTTGTATGCCTGTGCGCTCAGGCCCAGTTCGTATCATTTCCCAGTTTTGGACGGAACCTCAAGATGAGCAGTGACCCCGTATTGGGTCTTGAAGGACTCCATGTGGGCGATGAAGGTTACGTAACCTTTGAGGTGACAAATACAGGTGACAGCATCTACACCGGCCCCATTTACCTGAGGATAGTGGAGCGTGAGCACAGCGTCCAGGTGCTTGCCGCAAAAAAGATAAAGTTCAAACCCGGCAGGAGCTACTCCGTAACCACAGTATTCCCCACAGACCGTCTGCATCCGTTTGCCAGATACTACGTGGCATTTGAGTACAACGAGAACGGACATACCGTGCCCATGGGGTTCACAGAGGCCAAACCTCTGGAGAGTTTCATGCTCCTGCCTGAGATCATAAATGACCCGTCCAGGAAGGCTCCTGTTAAATCAAAGGTGAAAGAGGTCAAAAAATGAAAAAAAAACGGGAATAATTGGATAATATGACAAAAAGAGATACCTTTGCGCCGGTTTTGAGAGCCGCAAGGCTTGATACCGTCAGCGGGGTGTAGCTCAGCCCGGTTTAGAGTACGCGTCTGGGGGGCGTGTGGTCGCTGGTTCGAATCCAGTCACCCCGACTGAGAAAAAATGTGCAATTGGGGACAGACCCCTTTTGCACATTTGCTTTATTTAGCATCCTGAAACATACTCAAAATGTGCAAAAGGGGTCTGTCCCCAATTGCACATTTTTTGTATCTTCGCACTATTAGAATGATTTTTCCGTTATGAACAATGTGACCTATTATATATGTGCTGCAGTTCTACTGCTGATTTTTGTGCTGTATTACCTTGACCGGTACAACAAGATACACAAGATCAGGAAAAGCATGGAACCTGAGGAACAGGTCGCTGCAGAGCCCGCAGTCCCTGAGGGAGAGTGCTGCGGCAAGCATGCGGTCTGTGAGAAACAGAAACTGGCCGAGGCACGCCTGCGCAGCGCGCAGTATTTTGATGATGAGGAACTGGACCGTTTCAAAGGACGCAGTTCTGATGCATATGATGACAGGGAGGTTGAGGAGTTCCGCTACGTGATGTACACCATGCAGCAGGATGAAGTCAGGGAGTGGATGGAATGCCTGCAGGCAAGAGGCATAGAACTGCCAGATGAACTTAAAGAGGAGTGCTACTCCATGATGAACGGAATCTGATGAGAAGGATAGGAACAGCCATTTACGTCTTGCTGTTACCGCTGCTTGCAGTGGTGGCAGGCTGCTCCACATCCCGTAACACCGCCACATCACGCTCATATCAGGCACTTGTAACCCGATACAACGTCTATTTCAACGGCAATGAAGCCTACAAGAAAGGCTATGAGGCACAGGAGCAGGCCAAGAAGGATAACCTGCTTGAGATCCTGGACCTCTTTCCCATAAGTGACCCCGATGTACTCAAGACAGGCTCAGGAGACTATGACCTGGCCATTGAGAAGGCCCAGAAGAGCATAAAGCTGCACTCCATCACAGCCAAGCCCAAGAAGAAAAAAGGCACCCCCAGTGAGGCTGAGAAGCAGTGGCAGAACAAGAATGAATACAACCCGTTCCTGTGGCACGCCTGGTTCCTCATGGCCGATGCCCAGCGCCAGAAGGGTGATTTCATAGAGGCCGCAAGCACCTACTCTTACATAAGCAAGCTGTACTTTGATGAGCCCGAGATAGTGGCCGAGGCACAGTACAAGATGGCCCAGTGCTACTCAGAGATGGGCTGGAACTATGAGTCTGAGGAGCTGTTCCAGCGCTCCGCCCAGACCCGGATGGGTGCAGCCCGCCGCATGGATTATCAGGCCAGGCTGGCATCGCACCTTATTGAGCAGGAACGTTATGAGGAGAGCATAGCCCCGCTTGAAGAGGCCATAAACCGCAAGGGGGTGAGCAAACTCCAACGCATACGTGAGAACTACCTGCTGGCACAGCTCTACAAGACCACAGGCCGCACTGATGATGCCTACCGCATGTTCGGCAAGGTTATCCGTATGAGCCCGCCCTATGAGATTGAGTTCCACGCCCGCATCCAGCAGACTGAGACTATGGCGCAGGACGGCAGTGTACGCAAGCTCATGAAAAAGCTCAAGCGCATGGAGCGCGACCCCAAGAACAAGGAGAGCCTGGACCAGATATACTACGCTATGGGCAATATTCACCTTACACGCGGCGATACCGTAACCGCGCTGCAGCTCTACAATACAGGCATTGAGAAGAGTGAAAAGCCCAGCCCGGAGAAAGGTATCCTTCTGCTCACTATGGCCAACCTCTACTGGGACCTTAAAGACTACGCCCACGCATCAGAATGCTACTCAAAAGCCGTTGGACTGATAGGCACCACCCATAAGGAGTATGAGACGGTCAAACTGCGCTCAGAGGTACTTGAGGATCTGGTAAGATGCACTGAAGCCATCAGGCTCCAAGACAGCCTGCAATGGTTGTCAACCCTGCCTGAGGACAAACTCTACGCCGTTATTGACAAAGTAATTGAGGAGTACAAGGAGCAGGAAAGACTTGAGGAGGAGAAACTCAAGAAAGAGGCTAAGGCCGATGCCCGCAAGGATGCCGCCGCACAGCTATCCATAAGCGCCGATGACGGTTCAGGCGGATGGTATTTCTACAACAGCAGGGCCGTAGAACGCGGCAAGAAAGAGTTCCGCCGGCAGTGGGGAGAACGCAAGCTTGAGGATAACTGGCGCAGGGCAAACAAGACCATGCTGGCCGCCCCAGAGCCTGAGGAGACGTCCCAAAAGAGAGACACGGAACAACCACTCTCTGACTCCATCATAGTTGAGAGCCTGGATTCCACCGCCGCAGTGAAGCAGAAAGCCACTGATCCGCACAACCGCGAGTATTACATACAGCAAATACCCTATTCTGAGGCTGACAAGGCAGGATCAGACAAGATCATATCAATGTCACTCCTGGATCAGGGAATAATCTACAAGGACCGTCTGGCTGAGTATCCTGATGCCGAGAAGTCACTGACCCGCATCATTACGGACTATCCTCAGTCTGAGGAGGCTGACAAAGCCATGTACAACCTCTATCTCATGTACTCCCTCTGGGGCAAAACAGCCCAGGCTGACAGCTGCCGCGCCCGCATGCAGAGGTTCTACCCGGAGAGTGACTACACCGTTATGGTCTGTGACCCAGAATACATTGAGAACGCCCGCTACGGCAAGCACCGTGAGGACTCCCTTTACGCTGAGACCTACGCCGCATTCCGTGAGGGTAACCTGCAGCTTGTAAGGAAGAACTGCAATCTGTCAGCAAGAAAATATCCCATAGGGCAGCATCGCGCCAAGTTCATGTTCCTGGACGCCACGCTTGACCTGCAGCACGGCCACACAGATTCCTTCCTGCAGAAACTCAAGGATATAGTAGCCAAGTATCCCGAGAATGAGATAAGCCAGCTGGCAGGTCTTATAGCACAGGGCATCCAGAACGGCAAGATACTGCAATCCGCATCATTCGGTTCAATATGGGACCGCCGCAACGGTACCGACGGCAGCACGGATGATGAAAATGACAGCATACCTGAGTTCCGCGATGACCGCTACCAGCCGTTCCTGTTCGTGTTGGCATATCCTGACGGCCAGCTGGACCGTAACCAGCTGCTCTTTGAGGTGGCGCGGTATAACTTTACCAACTACATGATCCGCAACTTTGATATGGAGTTCCAGACTGAGCAGGGCATAGGTATGCTCAAGATCGGTGAATTCCTTAACTTTGACGAGGCTTACGTTTACAGCCACCGTCTGTATGATGATTCCGATATGGCCACCAGGCTGAGCGGAATAAAAGCGGTCATAATAACCCCCGATAACCTGAAACTGCTGTTGCAGCACTACAGTTTCAATGAGTATCAGGAGTTCTATGAGGAGCACTTCCTGGATATACCGGAATTTGATATTGACGGAGCAACACTATTTGAAGAATACCCTGACGATGGAGAATAAGAACGGAACACTGCTTTGGGTCGATGATGAGATTGACCTGCTCAGGGCGCATATACTGTTCCTTGAGAACAAAGGCTATGAGGTTGACACCGTGACCAACGGCCACGATGCGCTTGACATGTGCCGCGCACGCCAGTATGACCTGGTGCTGCTTGATGAGCATATGGTGGGCATGAGCGGTCTTGAGACTCTGTCACACATAAAGGACATTGACCCCAACATACCCGTGGTTATGGTCACCAAGAGTGAGGAGGAGAACATCATGGACCAGGCCATAGGCTCCAAGATAGCTGACTATCTCATCAAGCCCGTACACCCCAACCAGATACTGCTGTCGCTCAAGAAAAACATACACAAGCGTGACATAGTGACCGCTGAGACAGACCGCAACTATCAGCAGAACTTTGGGCGTCTGAGCATGCAGATAAATGACTCCCTCACCGCCGATGACTGGGTAGAGGTCTACCGCCAGCTGGTTTACTGGGAACTTGAACTCAAAGAGGCAGACAGCTCCATGCATGATATGCTCAAGATGCAGAAGACTGAGGCCAACGCCGCATTCTCCAAGTTCATAAAGCGCAACTATATGGAGTGGATGCAGAACCGTGACAAGAGCCCCGTCATGAGCCCGGACCTGTTCAAGAAGTTCATATTCCCCGCACTTGACGGCGGTGAGCAGCTGTTCCTGATAGTGATGGACAACTTCCGCTATGACCAGTGGAGAGTGCTGTCGGCCGAGCTTGCGGAACTCTTTACCTTTGATGAGCAGCTCTACTACAGCATACTGCCCACAGCCACACAGTACGCCCGTAACGCCATATTCTCAGGCCTTATGCCTGAGCAGATAAGCCGCATGTTCCCTGACCTGTGGGTTGATGAGGACTCTGAGGAGGGCAAGAACCTGAACGAGGCTCCGCTCATACAGACCCATCTGGAACGTTACCGCCGCAGGAACACATTCTCATATAACAAGGTCAATGACTCTGCTGCGGCTGATAAGCTGCTCAGCCAGTTCAACAACCTGCTGCAGAATGACTTGAACGTGGTGGTGGTCAATTTCATAGACATACTGTCACACGCCAAGACAGACTCGCGTATGATGCGTGAGTTGGCCAATGATGAGGCCGCATACCGCAGCCTTATACTGTCCTGGTTCCGCCACTCATCAGTACGTGAGCTGTTCCGCTCAATGGCAGCCACAGGCCGCAAGGTCATGATAACCACAGATCACGGCAGCATACTGGTAAACCACGCTGTCAAGATAGCCGGTGACCGCACCACAAACACCAACCTGCGCTACAAGCTGGGCAAGAACCTGGGGTTCAACCCCAAGGATGTGTATGAGATCACAGACCCGCTCAAGGCCCACCTGCCCTCACCCAACGTGAGCACATCATACATATTCTGCACGGAGGCCGATTACTTTGTATATCAGAACAACTTTAACAGTTACGCATCATTCTACAAGGATACCTTCCAGCACGGAGGCGTATCACTTGAGGAGATGATAATACCTTTCATAACCCTTAACCCCAAAAAGAAATAATGAGCACAATAACCATATCCGGTCTGGACACCATCCGCGAGAGCGCAAAGGAGTTTGTACGCCTTATGGGCGATGACACCGTATTCGCATTCTACGGCAAGATGGGAGCCGGCAAGACCACATTCATCAAGGCACTCTGCCAGGAACTGGGCGTAGAGGATGAGGTGAATTCCCCAACCTTTGCCATAATCAACGAGTACCGCTCCCAGACCACAGCTGAGCTCATCTACCACTTTGACTTTTACCGCATCAAGAAACTTGAGGAGGTCTATGACCTGGGGTATGAGGATTACTTCTACAGCGGCGCGCTCTGCTTCATTGAGTGGCCTGAGCTGGTTGAGGAGCTGCTCCCTCTTGACGCAAAAAAAGTAACCATCACTGAGAACAGTGATGGCACCCGTACAATCTCGCTTTAAGCCTGATGCAATTGGGGACAGTCCCCTTTTGCATCTTTCTGACTGAGTCAAAAGTGCAAAAGGGGACTGTCCCCAATTGCATCATTCACCGAGTGAATCTACGTAATCAGCCTCAGCCTCAACAATCAGAATGATTTCATCGGCCGGGAAAGAGCCTATCTTGTCCTTCTTGGCCTCCTTGATGATGTACGCCACAAGAGCGTCATTGTCTATGTCTATGCAGCCGTCGGCATCGGGCTCCTGATCCAGCACACCGCTTGTGGTGAAGTAGTCATTGATGACGTCAAGTATGTAATACAGGGTATCATCAGAGTACTTCTCCTTTAGTTCCTGCGGCAGCGCATTCTTGATATACTCAACCGTCTTCTGGTCATCTATATCATCTTCCAAGAATTCATCCTGTGCCATAATCAGAGCAGTGCGTTTATTTTCTCCTCATAAACATTCTTCATAGCCAGACCAACTACGCGGTCCACCTCCTTACCGTCCTTGAGGAACACCACAGTGGGAACGTTCATAATACCGAACTTCTCTGTCAGCTCATCATTATCCTCAATGTCACACTTACCTACAATAGCCTTGCCGTCATACTCAAAGGCAATCTCCTCAATAATGGGGCCCAGACGCTTACACGGTCCGCACCATGTTGCCCAGAAATCTATCACCACGGGCTTGCCCTGCGATGTGATTTCCGCAAAATTCTGATTTGTAATCTCAAATTCCATAGTGTCTATAGTTATTTGTTGAATAATAAATTCACTGAATCTTTCTCCTTAAGGTAGCTCACCAGCTCCTGTGTTACGCTGATACGCCTTGCGGCCGATGCCAGGCTCACCTTGTTCTCTCCGTCAGACAGCTCAAATTTAAGCGTGACATTGCCCTCATGACCGGTAAGGGTGTCAACATCACTCACAAACTCCTTGTCAAGCATGGAGAGCGGCATCTGTATGAGAAGACTGCTTATGGCGTTGTCCTTGACATCCTGCAACAGCTCTATGGAGTTAATGACAAAGTCTATCCTTTCAGGCATATACTTGTTCTGCACGCATTTGGCCTTGATAAAGAGGAAATTGCCCACCTTCATCATGTTACACCACCTGAGCCAGGGCTCACCAAACAGGGCTATCTCTGACGAGCCTGTAAAATCCTCAATACGGGTAAAGCCGCACGGCTTGCCGTTCTTCATGCGTGTCTCACGCACACCTGTAACCACTCCGCCCAGTATCAGATCCTTGTTGAGCAGTGCCTGGCGGTCATCAAGCTGCGCCATACCCACGTTGCACACGTTCTCCAGTATCACGCGGTACTCATCAAGCGGGTGTGCCGATATGTATATGCCCACCAGTTCCTTCTCCTTGTTGAGCTTGTCCAGCGCAGACCACTCAGGAGCCTCAGGTATGGAGGGTGTGGCTATCTCCACAACCTCATCCATAAACCCGAACAGGTTGTTCTGACTCTCGTCACGGTCAGCCTGGAACTTGGTGCCGTAACGCACCAGCACATCGGCAAAAATCTCATTCTTGCCGCAGGGCATGAGGAACTGCTCACGCCTTATCTCCGGGAAGCAGTCAAATGCGCCCGCCAGCGCCAGGTTCTCTATGTTCTTGCGGTTGCAGGCACTCAGGTTAACCCTCTGTACAAAGTCATAGATGCTCTTGTATGGGCCGTTAGCCTTGCGCTCATTCACAATGGCCGTCACCGCGTTCTCTCCCACTCCCTTGACTGATGCCATACCAAAGCGGATATCGCCCTTGGCATTCACACCAAAGCGCGGCACACTCTCGTTGACATCGGGGCCCAGTACGTTTATGCCCATGGCCTTGCACTCATCCATCAGTTTGGTAACCTCAGTGATATCGGCAGCACGGCTCAGCACCGCGGCCATATACTGTGACGGGTAGTTGGCCTTGAGGTAAGCGGTCTGGTAAGCCACCCATGAGTAACATGTGGCGTGTGACTTGTTGAAGGCGTATGATGCAAACTTCTCCCAGTCAGCCCAAATCTTCTCAAGCACCTGCGGGTCATGACCGTTGGCCTTACCGCCCTCAATGAACTTAGGCTTTAGGTGATCCAGCTTGTCCTTGAGTTTCTTACCCATAGCCTTGCGCAGGGTATCACTCTCACCGCGGGTAAAGTTGGCAAGCAGACGTGACAGCAGCATGACCTGCTCCTGATATACAGTGATGCCGTAGGTATCCTTGAGGTAACGGTCCATTATGGGTATATCATACTCAATAGGCTTGCGACCCAGCTTGCGGTCAATGAAATCAGGTATATAATCCATGGGGCCCGGACGGTACAGGGCGTTCATGGCTATAAGGTCCTCAAATACTGAGGGCTGCAGCTCACGCAGGTATTTCTGCATGCCGGGTGATTCAAACTGGAACGTACCTATGGTGCGGCCGTCACAGTACAGTTTGAACGTCTTCTTGTCATCAATGGGTATCTTGTCAATATCCACCTCAATGCCCAGGCTGTTCTTTATGTTCTCTACCGCCTCCTTAATGATGGACAGGGTCTTGAGTCCCAGGAAGTCCATCTTGATAAGGCCCGTATCCTCAATCACGCTGCCCTCATACTGCGTTACAAGCAGGCGCTCCTTTGTATCCTTATCGGTAGCGATTGAAACAGGCACCCAGTCAGTTATGTCATCACGGCAGATGATTGTGCCGCAGGCATGCACACCCGTGCCACGCACGTTACCCTCAAGCATCTGTGCAAACTGTATGGTCTTGCGCAGCTTCTCATCCTCAGACGCAGCCGCCTGCTGTATCTCAGGCACGCACTCCAGCACGTTCTTGAAGTTGGTCTTACGCGGCTTGCCGTCAGGCGTATCGGGCAGGCGGTCCGGTATGGCCTTGCACAGGTAGTTGGATACATCAAGCGGCACCTCCAGCACACGGGCCACATCCTTTATGGCCATCTTGGTCTGCATGGAGCCGTAGGTTATGATGTGAGCCACTTTCTCCTGGCCGTATTTATCAGTCACCCACTGGAGCACGCGGCCGCGGCCATCATCATCAAAGTCCACGTCTATATCCGGGAGCGATATACGGTCAGGGTTGAGGAATCGCTCAAACAGCAGGTCATACTTTATGGGGTCTATCTGCGTTATACCCAGGCAATATGCCACAGCTGATCCTGCGGCCGAACCACGCCCCGGGCCTACAGATACGCCCAGCTCCGTGCGGGCTGCGTTTATAAAGTCCTGCACTATGAGGAAGTAGCCCGGAAAACCCATGGTCTTCATTATGTGCAGCTCAAACTTGAGCTGCTCCATAACGTTGTCCGGTATGGGATCACCGTAGCGTTTCTTGGCACCGATGAACGTAAGTTCAGCCAGATAATCGGCCTCAAGCTTTATACGGTAGAGCTTGTCATAGCCGCCCAGCTTCTTGATCTTTTTATCGGCATCCTCCTTTGACATCACGGTCTCGCCGTGCTCATTGCAGGTAAACTCCTTGAACAGATCCTCTTCAGTATACTTTTTGCGGTACTCATCCTCGGTGCCAAACTCAACCGGGATGGCAAAGTTGGGCATTATGGGCGCGTGGTTTATGGAGAACTCCTCTACCTTGTCCAGTATCTCAACGGTGTTGGCCAGCGCCTCCTGCTCATCGGCAAAGAGCAGGTTCATCTCCTCAGTGGTCTTGAACCACTCCTGCTTGGAGTAGCGCATCAGGTTGGGGTCATCGGGCGTACGGCCGGTTGAGAGGCATATCAGCAGCTCGTGGGCATCGGCATTCTCCTCATCCAGGAAATGGACATCGTTGGTGCACACCATCTTGATGCCGAACTTGGCTGACATCTCCTTGAGGCGGGCGTTCACGTTCATCTGCAGCGGGTAGACCTCATGATTGGCTTTCTGGACAGTAGCCTTGTGGCGCATGAGCTCCAGGTAATAGTCATCGCCAAACAGGTTATGATACCACTGCACCACCTGCTCCGCCTCATCAATCTTACCGGCCGTGATGAGCTTGGGCACCTCACCGCCCAGACATGCTGAGCAGCATATTATACCCTCATGATATTTCTCCAGGTCATACTTGTCAGTACGGGGATGTGAGTAGAATCCGTCTGTCCAGGCGCGGGACACTATCTTGATAAGGTTGTGGTAACCTTTCTCATTCTTGGCCAGCAGTATGAGGTGATAGTTGGCGCCGTCCAGCTCCTTGCTGTCACGCTGCTCCTTGCGGCGGGGTGCCACATAGACCTCACAGCCTATTATGGGCTTGAAATGCTTGCCCTCAGCCTCCAGATCAGCGTTCTTCTTGTCACAGTAGTTCTTGAACTCCTTTATGCCCATCATGTTGCCGTGATCAGTTATGGCAACACCGCGCATACCGTCAGCTACGGCCTTGTCAACCAACTTCTTTATGTTGGTCTGGCCGTCCAGCAGTGAGTACTGCGTATGTACGTGTAGATGGACAAATTCCTGCATCGTTTCTGTGGGCTGAAAAAGTTTTTAAAGTTACTTCCGATTATCGGCTTGCGCAACTAAAGTTTTCAACAGGACAGAACTGTCAGTTTGGGGAGACAACACCTCCAGGCTACTCCGAACCCCTCCAGACCCTAAACGTCGAACTCGGACTTTTACCCACCTTCGGCGTGTAACGTTCCTCGAACATACAAAAGGGGACGGTTCTGTTTTGTATTCCTTTTTTTTGAGAAGCCCCGAACTTTTTGGGATATCAGTATCTGAAACTACGCGCTTCGCGCTATCCCTCCCACTCCTTCGGAGCGGGCCCCTCCCGTTCACAAGCCCACGGGCGGCCATGGTTTCTAATACCGATATCCCAAAAAGTTCTCAGTGCGGAATTGATGCGGAACACAAAAAGAACCGTCCCTATTGTGTACTTATCAGCAAATGTCATATCTTTGTAGAATAAAATATAAGCGCAATGGCAGAAAACAACGGAAAGCATACCACCATTAACCCCGAGGGAAAGACCACTCTCACCATAGTGGCTATCCTTTTCTTTGTGATTAACCTGCCGCTGTTCCTTATTCCCTCCGTATACGGCTGGTGGTCATACGCAGCCTTGGGCATTACACTGCTGTTTGTGTGGTTCTTCCTGCATTTTTTCAGGAATCCTGTAAGACGTTTTCCCAGCGATGACCAGGAGAAGGTGGTTGTCTGCCCGGCTGACGGCACCATCGTAGCCATTGAGGAGGTCGATGAGCCTGACTACTTCAAGGACCGCCGCATAGTGGTTTCTATCTTCATGAGCGTTTACAGCGTGCACGCCAACTGGTTCCCCGTAAACGGAACGGTTACCAAGGTGGAGCATCACGACGGCAGTTTTTATGCTGCCTTCAAGCCTAAGGCCAGCACTGAGAATGAACGTTCACTGGTAGTAATCAAGACGCCTGACGGCAAGGAGGTCATGCTCCGCCAGATAGCAGGAGCGCTTGCCCGCAGGGTAGTGACATATTGCAAACCCGGTGATGAGAGCCGCATAGACCGTCACATGGGATTCATAAAATTCGGATCCAGAGTAGATGTGTATCTGCCCGTTGACTCTCTGGTTTGTGTCAAAGTGAACCAGAAGGTTACTGCCGATATCACCATTCTGGCTAAACTTTCATGACAATGGCAAACCGCATAACAAGACATATTCCCAACACCATCACCTGCTGCAACCTGCTTTCAGGCTGCATGGCCGTGATGGCTGCATTCAATACTGATGCCTGGCACACCCTGCTGTGGGTTGTAGCCGGCGCACTCTTTGATTTCTGTGACGGACTGTCCGCCCGCCTCATCAAGGCATACTCACCGCTGGGCAAGGAGCTGGACTCTCTGGCAGACCTTGTAACATTCGGCCTGGCACCCGCCATGCTCTGCCTCATGACCCTGCGCAGCCTTGACTACTGCAACCAGACACTTGCTAGCCTTTATCCCTATATAGGGTTAATCCTGGTGGTATTTGCAGCCCTGCGTCTGGCCAAGTTCAATATTGATGAGCGTCAGACCTCATCGTTCCTGGGTCTGGCTGTTCCCGCCAACGCGCTGTTCTGGTGCGGTCTGTTCCAGCTGGATATGGCCAATATCCCGTATGCGCCCTGGATCATCGGCCTGCTTGTACTGATATTTGCAGGTCTTATGGTAAGTGAGATCCCCATGTTCTCACTCAAGTTCAAGAGCCTCAAGTGGGCTGACAACAAAATAAGGTTCATATTCCTTATAGTATCTATAGCAATCCTTGTATTGCTCCGCGAGAAAGGCCTTGCCGCTGTCATAGGCTGGTACATCATTCTGTCAATTCTGACAAAAAATCAGCATTGACAGTATTTGGCAGACCTTTTGCTGTTAATAAAGAAACCGATAGTTCATGCTCATACTTATTTCTATCATAATATTC
>Ga0265298_10000184_pt1 | contig 94489 bp, 82 predicted proteins | sample AusTroGonzalo_MG_3_FD_193486 | JGI IMG/M metagenome (GOLD analysis project Ga0265298, IMG submission 193486) | Bovine rumen microbial communities from tropical cattle in Woodstock, Queensland, Australia - Gonzalo_01 | ecosystem: Host-associated > Mammals > Digestive system > Stomach > Rumen ...
GTAACAACAAACTGGGTGTCATCATCCGACACGCTCTTCAGCACACCCTGATATTTCTTACCATCAGCCGCCAGCACTTCCACGTCCTTACCCACGTGGTTACGATACTGCTGAATAACCTTAAACGGCTGGCCAATACCGGCTGAGCCTACTTCCAACTCATAATCACCCAACTCTTCGCCCAACTTTTCCTGCAGGAAACGGCTCAGGTCGGCACAATCCTCTATCCACACACCATCGGCGTGGTCAATCTCAATCACAATACGGTCATCGGCCGTCATCTCCAAATCCACCAGATAGTAGTCGCCTTTGGCGAGCCACTCATTTACGGCAGTCTTAACGATGTTCTTATCTATCATACATTTGTTAATTAAAACAAGAATGAGAGGCTCTTGCGAGTCTCTCATTCCACTGAACGGGTGCAAAGGTACGAATTTCTTTTCAATTAGCCAAACAATTTGCATATTTTCTATCAAATTGTGGAAAGAAATGTTCGGATTGCCTCAACTAAGGCATCATTTTCTTCTGGTTTCTGTGCAGAGACACGAAAGAAGTGGTTGGACAAGCCATAGAAATTCGAGCAGTCGCGAATCAATATGCCAAACTCATGAATCAGATAGTCTTTCAGCTTGGGTGCTGTGGTCTGGGTTATCTCACAAAGCATGTAGTTGGTCTTGGTTTCAAAGACTCGAATGCCCTCAATGCTACGTAATGCCTGGCGCAAGCGTTCCGTCTCTTCCAAATAACTCGTAAGGTTGGGAACGGCCGGTTGACCGTGCTCTAAAAGGAATTGTCCTGCCTCTATGGCCAGCGCATTGACGGTCCAAGGCTGTCGCAACGACCGCAACATGTTAATCAGGCTGGGGTCGGCAGTCACATAGCCCAAACGCAAGCCTGGCACCGCGTAAGTCTTGCTGAGCGAATGGAGGATAAACAGGTTAGGCAATCCCATCGTCTCGCGAGATAATAATAAATGTTCGCGCGTATAGCCCTCATACGACTGATCGACGACAAAGGTATAGCGTGGTGAGCGACGGACAATATAGTCGACAAAACCTTTCATCAACACATTACCAGAAGGATTGTTGGGGTTGCATATCCAATAGACACGGTCGGCTGGCAACGACGTCAAATCATCGGTGTTCTCGTAAGAAATAATATGGTCGAATATCCGACAGGCATCGGCATATTCGTTGTAGGTGGGCTGGGGGATGATGGAAGCACTGTGATGGAAAAGCTGTGCTATCAGATAGATGGCCTCGGTAGAACCGTTGGTCACCATGACTGCCTCGGGCGAAATGCCTTCCTTTTTAGCTATCAGTTTCTCTAACCGACGAGGACGTGGGGCTGGATAGTTGTTGATGATATCCAGATGTTCAGCCAGATGTGCCTTCAGCGCCGAATGGTCGGCATGCTGATAGATGTTGCTGCTGAAGTTCATCTTCACCAGATCATCATAGCGGTAGAGATCGTCACCATGTCCTTCAATCATAATATATCACTTCTCTCGTTATTACGTTATTACGTTATCACGTTATGCCGTTATTACGACTTTATGACTTTATGACACGCATAGTCAGGCTGTCGCGTTCGAAGACGATGCCGTCACGCTCTACAAAACGACTTAACGCACCATTGTCAGCCAACTGACGTGGTGTGCCCACACTTAGTAGATTGGATTCTCTGACCTGAAGGTCAGAGTGTGGCACGCATTCCATGAGCCACAGACAATCGGCCAACTGCAACGCCAACTCGACGTCGTGCGTAGAGAGGAATATCGTCTTTTGCTGTTCGTGAGCCAGACGCCGCAACAGCTGCATCATCTCTACCTTGCTGGGATAATCGAGGAAGGCCGTTGGCTCATCCAGGTAAATGATTGGCGTTTGCTGGGCCAGCGCCTTGGCTATCATCACCTTCTGGCGCTCGCCATCACTCAACGTATGAATCATACGACCTCGCAACGGCTCGATACCCACCATGCGGATGGCTTCCGAAACCACTTGACGGTCGTTAGCTGTCAAAGTACCCCAGAAACCAGTGTAAGGCGAACGTCCCATACCCACCAAATCCTCTACGGTCATATTCCTCACGTCAGGCTTTTCGGTAAGCACGATGCCTATCATACGACTCAGTTGCTTGTCAGTAAAAGATATGAGAGGGCTGAGTTCTGAAGTCTGATCAGCATTAAGTAAAATATCGCCACCCAATGCAGGCTGGAAGGCAGAAAGCGTACGCAGAAGCGTTGACTTGCCAACACCATTACAACCTAACAGGCACGTCAATTCTCCGCTATTGATTGCGGCATTGAGTCCCTGCGCTACCACCTTTTCATTCCCTTTCTGTGTATAGCCTATGCTTAGGTTATTTAGTACGACAGTATTCATAGTGATTGCAAAGATACTAACTATTTTTGAAATACCAAGCAATTCATCGAAATATTTAAACGATGGCAGATTTTACTTTCTTATATATCGGTATCATCTTCATGGCAACGGTGTTAACGGATATACAATGTTGACTATGAAGATGTTGGCAGCCAGAATGATGAGGTTCATCAGCAGGCCTATGCGCATAAAATCGCTGAAGCGGTAGCCGCCAGGACCATATACCAACATGTGGGTGGGTGAACCGATAGGTGTGGCAAAGCTACTGCTCACGCTGACCATCAGGGCAACGAGGAATGGGAACGGCTCATAGCCTAACTTCTCTGCAGCCTCGTACATGATCGGGAAGAACATAGCTCCCGCAGCCGTATTCGAGATGAATTCGGTGATGAAGGTGGCGACAAAGCAGACGGCAATCATCACCACAATCGGGTTGGTGCCACACACGTTAAGGATGCCGTTAGCCAACCACTCGGCGATTCCCGTTTTCTGGATGGCAAGACCGAGGACCGCACTACCGGCGAAGACCATCAGGATATCCCAGTTGATAGCCTTCATGGCTTGCTCCATGTTGCAGCAGCGACAAATAAGCATAGCGGCGGCAGCCAGGAAGGCACATTGCAATAGCGACATAACGCCGAAGGCCGACAGTGCCACCATGGCTATCATGATTGCCGTAGAGACCAGCGTACCATACCCGATGTTGGGCACTTCATCGGAGTCGAAGAAATGGAGGGCGCTCTTCAATGAAGAGGTGTCCACGTTAATGTGCTTCGGACATACCAGCAACAGCGTATCACCAGCGCGCAGCACCACGTTTCGCGGTGCCTCGTTGATGCGCTCACCCCGTCGGGCCACCGCTGCCAGCACCACATTGTTGTCCTTTTCAAACGAACTGCTGCCGATGGTCTTTCCTATCAGCCTACTGCCGAAATCGACGTATGCCGTGCGCAATTGACTATTATTGTCTACCTCGCTCATGGAAAAGACATGGTGGTCAGAACTCACCAGCTTATGGCTATACGCCATATCAATCAGGTCGTCTATCTGTCCGGCATAGACCAGATGGTCGCCGCCCATGATGGGTTCGTCCTCCGTGATAGGTAATGGCATTTCGTCGAAATGATACATCTCTATCAGACTGCCGCCGTTGACGTGGAAGAGACCTGCCTCGCCCAATGTCTGGCCGATATGGGGATTGTCCGAAGGAACCTGTAGTTCCACCGTGTATTCGCCTGTCGATTCGAAAGCACTCTCAGGGGCCTTACGGTCAGGCAACAGACGGCGCATGGCAATGATTGACAGCACGCCGACGGCCAGACAGAATAGTCCCGGGACAGTCGTCGTCAGGATATTCATGGCCACACCCGTCTTCTCCTCGTAGAGTCCGCTGATGATGAGGTTTGGCGGCGTACCAATCAGCGTACACACACCACCCATGCCCGAGGCATAGCTCAGGGGAATGAGCAGTTTCGAGGGCGACACGCCCAACTTCTTGGCCCACATCTTGACGATGCCGACGAAGAGCGTTACGACGGTTGTATTGCTGAGGAATGAACTGAGCACAGCCACAGGCAGCATCAGTCGCGTCACCGCCTTCGAGTAACTGTTGGGTGTACCGAGCAGAAACTTCACAATACATTGCAGCACGCCCGTATGCGTCAGTCCCGCAACGACCACGAACAGCACACCGACGGTAACGACCGACGTACTGCTAAAGCCCGAGAACGCATCCTTGGCATCGAGCACGCCCGTCACGAAGAGCACGCCAATGGCTCCGAGAAATACCAGGTCGCTACGCCATTTGGTAAACAGCAGCACGGTGAACATCGTGAACACCGTGGCGATAGTTATCCATGCATGGAGATTAAAACCTAAAAAGATAATAGCATCTGTTTCCATATTTATCTGATTTTACATGATTGCAAAGTTAAGCAATAAATAGCGCCGGATGAGTTCTGCATAGATGGGATTTTGGCTGAGCACTTGTTGGCAACCAATCATAAGCAGCTGCTTGCGGGCACGGGTCATAGCGACGTTCAGTTTGCGGTCGATGGTGTGTCCGCCCTCCTCGAAACAGTTGGAGGTGAGGAAATCGAGGCCTGCGTTATCCTGCACACCAAAGGCATAGATGATGACGTCGCGCTGCGAGCCCTGATAACGCTCTACAGTGTCAATGCTGATGTCGAGCAGCTCGGGCAGGTTCAGTTTGGCAATCTCACGACGTATCTGGGTTATCTGGTGGCGGTAGGTCACGATAACGCCGATACTCTTGTCTGCATCAAAATGCGCACTGCCTATCTGACGATAGAGGCGACGCAATATGTCGACTACCAAGGTAGCCTCGGAGGTGAGAGAGCGAGGAGGTGAGAGGGTGAGAGGGTGAGAAGGTGAGGGTAGGAAAAGTACGCGATGCTGTTTCAACAGGTCGTCGAGAGCATCTTCTGAAGGCTGACGATAGTCTAACTCCGTCTCTTCCTGATGGGGCAAGGGAACAGGCTGCAGCTGCTCGTGGGCATAAAAGAACTCGTTGGGGAAGGCGGCGATATCGGGATGCATGCGTCCCTGATGATTCAGAATGCCTGTGAAAGCGCTGCGCCCTGCATCTCGCTCTTGACAAAGCAAACGTTCAAAGAGTGACAGGCGACAGGCATGCAATGCCGTCTCATCGTCAGCCTGAGCCACAACAGCTGGTAACTGTTTGTGGTCGCCAATAAGGATGAAACGATCTATTTGTTTAGACGATAGCAGACCAACCATATACGGTTCGAGTATCTGCGATGCTTCGTCGACAATACACAGCGAGAAGTGTTTGATACTAAATAGGAAGGGGCGCGTCAGCAGGGTCAACGTGGTACTGACAACGATACGCACATCCTTCAGTCGCTGGCGCATCTCACTCAATTTGGGCTGGTCACCAAATGCACGACTCAGTAGGCGATGAGCATAACGAGAGTCACACATTGCCTCGCTACCCAATAGCAGATAGTCCTGTCCGCTCTCTTCCAGCATGCCACATATCTCGTCGACAGCACGATGGGTGTAGGCTGTCAAGAGGAGAGAGGAAAGAGGAGAGAGGAGTGAAGAATTTAGTTCTTCATCGACGAGGAAACGGAGAGCCATTGAGGTCTTGCCCGTTCCTGGAGGTCCCTGCAGGAGGAAATAGTCGCGAGCCTGTTTGGCACGCAACAGGATATCGTCATAGGTAGGATGATAGCTACGCGACAATTGCAGCGACTGGTCCTGGCGGGGAGTCCGTAAACCTAAAAGCAGGTCGCGCTTATCAGCAGGAGCCTTGCAGAAGGCCATCAGACTGCGAAGGGCCGCTGTAGCAGTAGCATCCGTTGAAGCGGGCTCGATGGCGTAGGTCTCTTTGCTGAACGTTTCTGGAGTATCCTTCATGTTACTACTGGGCCATATTGTCAGCGCCTCGTCGTCAATCCGTTCTATGACACCTTTATATAATATATGGTGTGAGGGATCGGCATCGCCGTCTTTTTCGTACAGGTAAACCATATCGCCACGACGCAAATCATCGTCAGTGTCCTTGGTCAGTTGTTGGGCGAACTGCTCACGAAAGACAAACGTCATCATGCGCTCTATATAGTCGTGTTCTACGTTCGACAGGCTTTGCAGAGGCTGAAGAATGGCTTCAATCTTGGGACGGACATAGCGTTGGAAGAAGTCCGTCTTTTCAGGTCTCTCCAGCAGCACATCGGAACGTAGCAAAGGCCAGACAGCAGCAAAACCCTTGCGGGCAATAGCCATCTCCAGCGCTACAATGCGGTTGCGCAGTTGGATGGCTTCACGAAACAGTTGTTGATTATCCTTGACCGTCAGCAAACCTTCAGCGGCAGGATATTTTGAATAGAGCAGTCGGATATCCACATGGTCGGCCTGCTGCTGGAAATTGTAGCGCAACACACCATAATAGAGCAGCACCTGCACATAGTGGGCCTCACGATAGCTGACCCATTTCTTACCCGACTTCTGCTCAACCAGCAGTTGCATGTCGTTGGTCATCAGGTCGACACGTCCTCGTAACCCCAACTGCTTGCAGATGAACGAGGGTTCCAATAGGGCCTTTTCGCGATTGTAAACGGCAAACAAGTCATTGACCGCCTCACGGATATTCGCTACCTGACGCTGTGCATCGGCCTTGAACTGTGCGGGCTGGAAGTCATCACACGTACAGAACTGCAAGGCCTGCTCGCAGAACGAGTTACGCAGCATGTCGCCAAATTCGGCATCGGCATTGTGGATAATCCTGTCGAGTGCCGTACCCGCAAAATTACCCAGCAAGATAGGTTGAGTGTTGGCTGAAGGCTTTAATCTGTTGATAAGATAGGAAAGCGGATGATGGCCATAGTCCTGAAAACAAGCTGCAATAGCAGAGATGTCGACCAGCACGTCGGACTCGACAACCTCAAGTCCGTCGTCGAGCACCTCCACTCTCAGACCCTCATAAAGCCTCTCCCAACTTATCACTATTCACTCTTCACTTTTCATTAAAGCTTCGCTCGCTTTACTCCACCTTCGACTCCATGGGGTTCCGCAATCCCTTAAAGCCCGTGAGATAGCACTTAGCTGAGCCAAAAGAAAGGAAGAGGTCAAGACGGACGGGCAGATGGTTCTTATCGTCAGAAATATAGAAACGAATCAGTTCGTGGTTCTGTCCGTTCTCACGCTCGATGAACGAGAACACCAGGCAACGGTATTTGCTGTTGCCGTTCTTCATCTTCAGCGTCGTCTTACCCGTATATTTCAACCATGAATTGCTCAGACTCTTGGCATCGCTGATAGGCATGGGGATGTTTTCGCCGACCTTCAGCGTTGAAGCATCGAAGTTACGGGCACGAAGGAAGATACTCATCATGTCGTAGATGCAGCTCTTATACTCTGCCTCCTTCCAACGATGCTCACCATCAGCATCGATACGATGCATTTTCAGATGGCAGTTGTTGTTAGGATAGGTGTACCACAACTCGTCGACATAATAGCGATCGCCTTCACGGGCACCCTTACGGAAATACAGAGGAGCCAGTTCCTGATTGGTATAGCAAAGCAGGGTGTCACGCATGACGAACACGTTGTCAAGCTTGTCGTTACCACGTGTAATCAGACTGCTGCGGAAAGCCTTCTGACCTTTATAGTTTGACTGTACGGTAGACATAGATGCCGTACCGACCTTCACCCAGACAAACTTCCAGTTGAAGTAGAGGTCATAACTCAGAAACTCGCCCGACTTAAAAGCAAAGTTCTCGATGCCACACTGGGCCTTAGCCATTGACAATTCACTATTGACAATTGATAAATGCAATAATGCTATGATAAATAAAAGCTTTTTCATATCTATTAAAATTTATTTCTTAACTTTTATATCTTTGACGTATTCGATGCCCAAACGTTTAGCACGGTCGGCATTACGGTTCATTTGTTTCTTCTTATTCTTGGCATTCTTCTGCTTCACAAGTGCCCCTGGTTTTTGCAGATAACGCTTGCGTTCTGTCAGGTTCCATTGTAGCGTATTGTCCCATTTAGCCTTACACTCTATTGAACGGTGGTAATAATAGACATCCTCTGGTTGCAGATCGTCGTCATACAGACCTGTGTCCCAAATGCCATTGCCGTTGCGGTCAATAAAGGCACGGACATAATAGACGCCTGGGGAGACATAGAAGAAGGCTGCTGATCCATCATCCTCGGCTTTCACCTGCTGGACAATGTTTTCGCTCTTGTCCAACAACTGCACGACGATATTCGAATCTGCAATGCCGCTCGTCTGCATCACCAAGGTAGCATAGTCATCGAGCGACTTCACCTTAAGACCTTGCTTGAACTCCTTTGACACCAAACCGTAGATATCGACAAAGGCTGCCGAGTCTATCTCCAGACTATATTCACGGCCAGGTTGCCAGTCGGCACGCAACTCATAATAACGCAGGGTAGAGTCCTTCCGTCCAAATTCGAAAGGCGCCCGATACCATAAAGTGTCTATCTGAGAATAGAGATGGATGGCAGCCGTATCAAGACTGGCCAATGGTGTCGGCATCTCTATCAATATAGAACGATTGGGGTCTATCGATGATGACACGTTATATTTCGGCTCTAATGGCTTGACGGGATAGATGCTGTCGTAGGGTTCATCGTTCTTCTTCAGCTTATCCTGTTCCTTCTGCCACTCCTCCATGTCTTTCTTCAACTGCTTCATACGTTTCTCGTATGGCGTCTTAGCCAATACCTCAAGGGCAGAGTCCGTATGTTCAACGAGCATGCCCAGCGTATCAGTCATCATATAGGTAAGATCCATTCGCAGCGTGTCTTGATTGATGAGCGTGGTGTCGCGCAACCAATAGGTGATGGTATCCTTCTTCACGCTGGACTCGACGATGAAGGCCGAGTCGCTGTCAAAGTTCAAGCCACGAATGACGGGCAACAAACTATCGCCGTATGTAAAGAACATCGTGAAACGGTCAGGCTGCTGACGCTCTATCTTTAGCAGGTTACGTGTGGTCTGTACTTCCTGGAATGCCAGCATCACCACTTCGTCTGGATAGAAATGGGTATATGGCACACGTAGGATATTGTCGATATGCAACGTGTCGCGCCAAATGGTATCTTGACGAATGTCTGGCTTGCATGACGGAATGTACGTCTCGTGCGAGAAAGCTAACATCTCACTCTTTTGCGAGAACTTAAAATCGCCGTCAGCATCCTGCAAGGCATATACACGATACTCGCCAGGAGCCACACCCTTGATAACAAAATGACCACGTTCGTCAGTACGCGAGATGCGCAACAAGGGTTTGGTGCGGAAGGCCGAATCAGCCAAGTCGTCATAGAGTCCTACGCTGATGCCTTGTATGGGTTCCAATTTGTCTGCACTCAGCACATAGCCAGCCACCTCGAAAGTGTCAATCTGTTCACCAGTCGAGAATGTATAGGTAAAGTTGCCAAGCGGATTGCCCTCGTTATTGTCGCTGATAGCATCGCTGAAGTCGACAGTATAGGTGGTATTGGGCTTCAACGAGTCGATCAGATTCACCACTATCTTCTTGCCCTGTGTCTTGATTTCAGGCATCTCCAATTGTGGGGGTGACACGATGACATTCTGCGTTGCATCAGCCAACTTGATAAATTCGTCGAAATAGATGGTAATCTTCTTGCTCGTCACATTCGTGGCCTTGTCTTCAGGTGAACAACCTAAAACGCGAGGCGGGTCATCATCGTACCAGCCACCGTCAGGCGAGCCTATTCTTGCGCAACTCGAGATGAGAAATGAAAGATGAGAGATGAGAAATGCTGCACACAGCACTCCAATACAGCCTTTTAGGCTTCCTGTTCCCATCTTAAAAAGTCTAATCATATCTTTCATTTCTCACTTCTCATTTATCATTTAAACTAATGAGTTGTTCGATATGCTCACGCGAATTGCTCAAACGAGGCACCTTATGCTGTCCACCCAGCTTACCACGCAGTTTCAACCAGTCGTTAAAGAGGCCCTTGCGTGCCTGGATAATCTCCAAGTGTTGCAAAGTGATATCCTTGTAGCGCTTGGCTTCGTAGTCGCTGTTTATTTCCTGCAAACGCATGTCCAACAAGTCCGAAAACAGTGTCAAGTCATTTGGTGACTTGGAAAACTCAATGAGCCACTGGTGGCGACACTTGGCGTTGGCATCCATAAAGACTGGGGCTGCCGTATATTCCAGCACCTCTGCGCCCGTTTTTTCACAGGCGTAGGCAAGTCCCTGCTCGGCATTGTCGACAATAAGTTCCTCACCAAAGGCATTGATGAAGCTCTTAGTACGTCCGCTAATCACGAACTTGTAAGGATTGGTAGAAGTGAAACGGACGGTATCGCCTATCATATAGCGCCATAAGCCACATGAGGTGCTGATCAGCATGGCGTAGTTCTTGTCTTTCTCAACACCCCACAAGGGCACAATGTCGCCTCCGTCCATGGGTTGGAACTCATAGAACACACCATAGTCCAACATCAGCAACATCGCTTTGTCTGCAGGGTCGTCTTGCAATCCGAAGAAGCCTTCGCTGGCATTATATGTCTCCATATAGTGCATGTTTGGCGACGTGATCAGTTGCTCGTATTGTTTGCGATAGGGCGTGAAGGCCACGCCACCGTGGAAGAACACCTCAATATTTGGCCAGACCTCTTCAAGATGGGTCTTTCCCGTCAGCTCCATCATGCAGTTCAGCACGGAGAGCATCCACGAGGGCACACCACTGATGTTGGTGACGTTCTTATTCATCGCCTCACGGGCAATTCGCTCACGCTTTACCTCAAAGTCGCTCAACAACGCTGTTTCCTTCTTGGGCACACGCACTAAGTTAACCAGCGGATTGATGTTCTCTATCAGAATGGCACTGAGGTCACCCACCAACGAACCTGCCACATTATAGTTTGGAGCATGACTGCCACCAAGGATCAGTCCCTTGCCATCGAACATCCTCGACTTGGGATTGTTACGCAGATAGAGCGCCACAGAGTCGCGTCCACCCGCATAGTGAATCTTTTGAAGACCCTCGTCGCTGACAGGAATGAATTTCGACTTATCGTTGGTAGTACCTGAAGACTTGGCATACCAGCGCACACGTCCTGGCCACAGCACGTTCTGCTCACCATGACGCATACGGTCAATGTCGCCCTTCAGTTCCTCGTAGGTGTTGACAGGCACCATGCTGACAAAATTGTCGTAATTCTTAATATTGTCGAAAGCATGATTTCTGCCGTATTCCGTATCTTTAGCGGTATGAATCAGATGGTCCAGCACCGCACGTTGCAGCGCCTCTCCCCCACTCTGATGCTTCTCCAAAGCCTTCTGACGGGGTACGAATACCTTTCCTATAATCTGAGTCAGACTCATTTATTACACGTTTTTGTGTGCAAAATTACACAAAAGCATTGTAATGATTACTCAAATCTTGTATGACTTTGCAACCTTTTTAGATTCTTTAACGCTTCCTCATGCAAGATTTGTGGCTTTTCGTATTATATTTGCAGAAAGTTTTAGTGATGTAAGCAAAACAAAGATGAAAAAAGGCATTTTATTATGGATAAGCGCACTTCTGCTGATACTGGCAGGATGCGGTAGCAGCGACAATGATGAGAATGATAATAATCCTTTATTCTCCAAAATGTTGCAAATCAGCAATAACGGAAATACTTACACAGGAAATTACGCTGTGACAAACAACAAGTTTTATATAGACAAGATGCCGTCAGACATGGGGCCTGGCTTTATCTTTCATTGTGACATCAAAGAGTCTCCTGATTTAAGAACACTGTTTATCAGAATGAGAGGCATCAAATCAGACATCGATGCATTTCAAGTGGGTGAAACATTCCAGCTGAAACAGTTTAATGCCAGTTTGATGCCAATCGAAACGTCTGATCAATATTATGCCACGGAGGGTAGCATAAAATTGGTAGATAAGAAAAAGGCTGGCGATAAAGACGTCTTAACCTTCCAAATCAACAATCTGGCTTTTGAAATAGGCTACACCATTAATGGCGTTGTGGATTTCGAGTATGAAAGAACCGTGTATTAAATAACAAACACTATATGAAGAAGAATCTATTTTGAATACCCCAAGGCTACCTTCCACGCCAATCGTCCCTTCGTCTATTTCATTGCCGAAGCCTCCTCTGGTGTCATCCTCTTCGTTGGTAAGTTCACTGGCGTATAAAACAATACTAAGCGAAACAGGGGAAAAGATACGAGATAACAGGGAGAAAGGCACGTCCTAACAGGGAGAGAGACAGGGAGTAACCAGATTCGGCCGCCCGCCCCTATCAATCAGGGCGGGCGCCCTTATATATTGGAGCGCCCGCCTTAATATATGAGAGCGGTTGGTCATAACCGGTTTTTAATCCTTCCAGACTTCCTCTCGCAATTATGTTATGCCTCTGCGAAGGCGGCAGCCTCAGCTTCAGCTATAATCTCCTCGCGTGTCTTCTCGCGAGGTGTTGCCGTGATGTCATCGAGAGTGAGATCGTCGAGAACTGTTTGTGGCTGCTGGTCTTGATGCGACTGAATCGCATCAGACTGTGTTGGCTTGTCCTGCTCGATGACAAAATTCTCTTGCTCCTGTTGCAGTTTGTCGATGTCGGGGGCTGCCATAACAGGCTCCTCTTCCATCTTGGTACGGTCGGCCTTAGCAGCAAAGATGGCGTCGATGAACTGAGGTTCGCGACGCAGGCGTTGCAGCGTTTCCTTGGATGCCTTCTGGTGGCTCTCCTTCTTAGAAAAGCCTGTGCCTGAACAACCTTCTATACCTTCCAGGAACACCTGTGTGGTGAATACCGGGCTACCCGTCTGCTCGTCCTTGGTCTGAGCGAGTTCGCGAAGTTCCATCTTCACACGATTCTTCTGACTCCACTCCAAGAGTTTCGACTTGAAGTTGACTTCCTTATAGGCCACCTTATCAAGATTGATAAGCTGCGACAGAATGCGCTTCTCCATGAAACGCATGCAGGCATCGTAGCCTCGATCCAAATAGATGGCTCCGACAAGCGCCTCGAAGGCGTTGCCGTTCATGTAAGAATTGTGTGAAGTGGAATGGCCTGCAGAAGTAATCAGTTGGGGAATGCCCATCTCCTGCGACAACTTTCCAAGCGTTGCACGACTGACCAACTTTGAACGCGTATTGGTGAGGAAACCCTCGCGCTTGCCCTCAAAATGGCGAAAGACGATATGTCCGACCACAGCATCGAGAATAGCATCGCCAAGGAACTCCAGACGTTCGTTGTTCTGCAGACGTCCCTTTTCGTTCCTCTTGCCCACACTCTTATGAAGCAGCGCCTGCTTGTAGAGCTCGATGTTATGGGGATAGAAACCCAGAATCTGGTAGAGAGAAGAAAAAAGCTCCTTATCCTTGCGGAAAGGGAGCTTTATTCTATCAATGATGTCGTTAACCCACATACTTACGGAATACTACGCAGGCGTTGTGACCACCAAATCCAAAGGTGTTGCTGAGACCAGCACGTACCTCACGCTTCTGAGCCTTGTTGAAGGTGAAGTTGAGGTTGTAGTCGATCTCCTCATCCTTATCGTCATCCTCGTGGTTGATGGTGGGAGGTACGATATCGTTCTGAACAGCCAGAACAGTAACCATAGCCTCAACAGCACCAGCAGCACCCAACAGGTGACCAGTCATAGACTTCGTAGACGAAATGTTCAGCTTGAAGGCTGCATCGCCAAATACCTCCTTGATGGCCTTGGCCTCAGAGATGTCACCCACGTGGGTAGAAGTTCCATGAACATTGATGTAGTCGATATCCTCGGGTTGCATACCTGCATCCTCTAAGGCGTTCTTCATCACTAACTTGGCACCCAGACCCTCTGGATGAGAAGCGGTGATATGGTGAGCATCGGCACTCATACCGGCACCAACCATCTCAGCATAAATCTTGGCACCACGAGCCTTAGCATGCTCCAACTCCTCAAGAATCAGACAGCCAGCACCCTCAGCCATAATGAAACCATCGCGGCTGGCGCTAAAAGGACGGCTGGCCTTCTCGGGCTCGTCGTTACGTGTAGAAAGGGCCTTCATGGCATTGAATCCACCAACACCCGTCTCGCAGATTGCAGCCTCAGCACCACCAGCCAAGATGGCGTTGGCCTTGCCCAAGCGAATCAGGTTGAAAGCGTCAGCCAGTGCGTTCGATGAAGAAGCACAAGCAGAAGCTGTGATATAGTTGGGACCATGGAAGCCATACAAAATAGAAATCTGACCAGCAGCAATGTCTGCAATCATCTTGGGGATGAAGAAGGGGTTGAACTTAGGACCATCCTCACGATGAGCACCATAGTAAGTCACCTCGTCCTCAAAAGTCTTGATACCACCAATACCTACACCATAGACAACACCAATACGGTTCTTGTCCTCGGCCTCCAAGTCCATGCCGCTGTCTTCAACAGCCTGCTTAGCAGCAATGATGGCCAGCTGGGTATAGCGGTCCATCTTACGAGCCTCTTTGCGATCAATGTAAGCATTAACGTCCAGACCTTTTACCTCGCAGGCAAACTGGGTCTTAAAGTTTGTTGCATCGAACAGTGTAATAGGTGCAGCTCCGCTTTTACCTGCCACCATAGCCTCCCAAGTTGTCTTAGGATCATTACCAAGTGGCGTAACGGCACCCATGCCTGTTACTACTACTCTTTTTAATTCCATATCCTTTAATTGAGAATTGAAAATTGAAAATTGAGAATTATGATTACTTCGACGCAAAAACAAGGCCGAGGCAAATCACAATTCTCAATTCTCAATTCTCAATTATAAATTTGAAAATTATTTTGCGTTCTCCTCGATGTAAGCGATAGCGTCACCAACAGTACCGATCTTCTCAGCCTTATCGTCGGGGATAGAGATACCGAACTCCTTCTCGAACTCCATGATGAGCTCAACGGTATCCAGTGAGTCAGCACCCAGGTCGTTTGTGAAACTTGCCTCGGGCTTTACTTCTGCTTCATCAACACCGAGTTTGTCTACGATAATTGCCTTTACTTTGCTTTCAATTTCTGACATAATTTTCTTCTTTAAAATGTTAATAAATGATTTCTTATTCTGAAAACTTTGCGACAAAGCGTCGCTTAGCGGGTGCAAAGTAACACATTTTTATTGAGTTACGCAAATTTTTTTATAAAAAAAGCACACTTTTATGCACAACTACCCCTAACTTGTGCAACTTTTTGGGCCAAAAAGTGGGTTTTTGACACCTTTATGCCTAAAAACTATCTCTTCTTAACGGATAATTGTTACGCAAAAATTCGAATTTTGAAGGGTCACTCTTCAGTTTTTCGCTATCAATGAGCGGATTATACAAATCGAGGGCACTACCCGTGTATTTAAAATCGGCAGGAAGTGACGGAGGAAGGATGCGTCCTGGATGCGGTAATCCGAAATGTTGACACAACGCATCAATCACCATATTGTCTGCGTTGACCTTGCCATCAGCTGAATAGCCAGCAATATGTGGCGTACCAATAAAGACCTTGCCCAGCAAGTCAAGATTGACGTTCGGCTCACCTTCCCAGACGTCTAGAATGGCATCGCGCACCCTACCCTCGTTGAGCGCCTGCAGCAAAGCCGTATTATCCACCACCCCACCACGACTGGTATTTATAATATAAGGTACGCGCGAAAGATGATGGAAGAAGTCTGCATTGCCAAGATGCCAAGTGGCATACTGTCCCTCGTGACTCAGAGGAACATGGAAGGTTATGACATCGGCCTCGCGTTCTATCACGTCCATCGATACAAAGGTGATGGATGATGGGTGATGGATAAGAGCTTCTTTTTCCTTCAATGGTGGGTCGCACACCAAAACGCGCATGCCCAGGCGTTCAGCAACTGCTTTTACCTTAGAACCTACATGTCCACAACCCACAATACCAATTGTTGCATGTTGAAGGTCAAGACCTTTCTCCTGTTGCAATAGCAGTAACGAGCATTCTAAATATTGCGCCACAGACGCAGCATTACATCCAGGGCAATTGGTCCAATAGATACCTGCCTGAGTCATGTAGTCCGTATCAATATGGTCGAAACCTATAGTTGCTGTAGCCACAAACCGAACCTTGCTACCTTCCAGTAGCTGCTGGTTACAATGCGTACGTGTCCGCACTATCAACGCATCGGCATCACGCACATCATCAGCACAGATTTCCGCACCTCGCAGATACACGACTTCATCTGCCAAAAGGGCTAATTTTTCGCTAATATATGGTATTTTATCGTCTACTACTATCTTCATAACGCTGCAAAGGTACAAAATATAATCAAATTATTTGGAATTTCCCTCACTTATTTGTATCTTTGACCCTTGGTCAAGATACTTTCGCTCGAAAATACAAAGAAAAACACGTTTTCCTTTTGTATTTTGCTCGCTAATTCGTATCTTTGCAGCAGAAACAAACATACAAGCAATTATGACTTTTACAGAAAAGGCTAACAAAATCTTTAATCAGGCGATTCGCGACTATCACCTGAAGGATCATGTGGACACCCCTATCAACAATCCCTACGAGCGCGACAGCATAGAGTACAGCCTCTACCTGAAGTGTTGGATTGATACGGTACAGTGGCATCTTGAGGATATTATCCGCGACCCACACATTGATCCTGCTGAAGCATTAGGACTGAAGCGTCGCATCGATCGTTCGAATCAGGACCGTACAGACTTGGTGGAGGAGATTGACAGCTACTTCCGTCAGTTGTATAGCGAGGTGAAGCCCTTGCCAGATGCACGCCTGAATACAGAAAGCCCTGCATGGGCAGTAGATCGTCTGAGCATTCTGGCGTTGAAGATTTGGCACATGCAGGAGCAGACTGAGCGTAAAGATGCTGACCAAGAGCATATCCAGAAATGTCAGGCCAAGCTCGACGTACTACTCGAACAGCAAGTAGACCTCTCGACAGCTATCGACCAGTTATTGGAAGACATCGAGGAAGGACGCAAATACATGAAGGTGTATCGCCAGATGAAGATGTATAACGACCCTGCTACCAATCCTGTTCTTTACAAGAAATGATATCGAAATGTCGAAATATCGACATTTCGAAATAAGGACAATATGAAGAAAGAGCATATTCTTGTCATCCGGTTCTCTGCCTTGGGCGACGTGGCTATGGTAGTACCTGTGGTCTGGTCGCTTGCACGTCAGTATCCTGATGTGCGCATTACTGTGCTGAGTCGAGGCTTTGCCCGTCCGTTCTTCGAAGACTTGGCGCCCAATATTGGCTTTATGGAAGCTGACCTGAAACGAGAATATCATGGTATTAAGGGACTGAACGCCTTGTATCGCAGATTGGCTGCCAAGCAGTTTACTGCTGTCGCTGACCTGCATAGCGTGTTGCGTTCTGGTTTTCTGCGAATGCGCTTTAACCTGAATCGCTATCATGTGGCTCATATCGATAAGCATCGTAAGGGACGTCGCCATCTGACAGCTGCTTCTTCGAAAAAGGAATTGGTTCAGCAGCCTACCTCGTTCGAAAACTATTCCGATGTCTTTAAGCGCTTGGGCTATCCTGTCACGATAGAATTCCACAGCATTTTTGAGAATACACCTACTGGCAAAGGCGACCTCTCCCTGTTGCCAGAGTCTCTTACCTCTCACCTCATACCCCTGACCTCTGACCTCATAGGCATCGCTCCCTTTGCTGCCCATGAAGGAAAGATATATCCTCCGCAGTTGATGGAGCAAGTCATCAAGCAGTTGACAGAACAACATCCTGATGCCCGCATCCTGCTCTTTGGACGTGGTGAGAAAGAAAACCAACTCTTCGGAGAGTGGTGTAAACAGTACCAGCAGTGCATTTTCGTTAGCCAGCATCTGGAAACCATCCAGCAAGAACTGATCCTGATGAGCCACCTCAGCGTGATGCTCTCAATGGATTCAGCCAATATGCACATGGCTTCACTCGTTGCCACTCCAGTGGTCAGCGTATGGGGCGCTACCCATCCCTATGCAGGTTTTATGGGCTGGGGACAGAACTCAGAAAACATCGTACAGGTGGACCTCGACTGTCGTCCTTGCAGCATCTATGGACAGAAGCCCTGCAAGCGTGGCGACTTTGCCTGTATGAACATGATAAAGCCAGAAACTATCGTTGAGAAAATCAACACCTTATTACAAACTAAAAACATTTAAGCTTATGAAAAAGTACATCTGTGAAACATGTGGTTACGTGTATGATCCTGCTGAAGGCGATCCCGATGGCGGTATTGCTCCAGGCACAGCCTTCGAAGACCTCCCCGATGATTGGGTATGCCCCGTTTGTGGAGTAGGAAAAGACGACTTCTCTGTAGAGGAGTAAGCATAAAAGTGAGCTAACTTTTGGTTGGCTCACTTTTTCTTTGTACCTTTGTCGCCAGAAATAAACGTTTATAAGAAAAGATGTCATTAAAATGTGGTATTGTAGGACTGCCCAATGTGGGTAAGTCTACTTTGTTCAACTGCTTATCGAGCGCCAAGGCTCAGGCAGCTAATTTTCCCTTTTGTACGATAGAGCCCAATGTGGGGGTGATTACCGTTCCTGACGAGCGACTGACGAAACTCGCAGAGCTGGTACATCCTGGTCGTATCGTACCTGCTACCTGTGAAATAGTAGATATTGCAGGTCTTGTAAAGGGTGCCTCAAAGGGTGAAGGCTTAGGTAACAAGTTCTTGGGAAACATTCGTGAGACGGACGCCATAATCCATGTGTTGCGTTGTTTCGAAGATGAGAACATCACCCACGTGGATGGAACGATTGACCCCATTCGCGACAAGGAAATCATTGACACAGAGCTTCAGTTGAAGGACCTTGAGACCATTGAGAGTCGTCTGGCTAAGACGGAAAAGGCCGCTGCTGCCGGTAACAAGGAGGCAAAGATAGAGGTCAGCGTGCTGAAGGCTTACAAGGAAGTGCTGGAACAAGGCAAGAATGCCCGTATTGTTGAGTTTGAGAGCAAGGACGAGCAGGATTGTGCCCGCAATCTATTCCTGTTAACAGCTAAGCCAGTATTGTACGTCTGCAATGTTGGTGAGGCTGATGCCAAGAGTGGTAATGCCTTTACACAGAAAGTCGAGGAACTGGCTAAGGAAGAAGGTGCAGAATCGATGGTGATAGCTGCCAAGACAGAAGAGGACATCGCTGAACTCGAATCGTACGAGGACAAGCAGATGTTCTTGGAGGAGCTGGGCCTTGAGGAGAGTGGTGTCAATCGCCTCATCAAGAAAGCTTATGCCCTGCTGAACCTTGAGACCTTTATTACCGCAGGTGAGATGGAGGTAAAGGCCTGGACGTATAAGAAGGGCTGGAAGGCTCCACAATGTGCTGGTGTCATCCATACCGACTTCGAAAAGGGCTTCATCCGTGCTGAGGTGATCAAGTACGACGACTACATCCAGTATGGCTCTGAGGCTGCTGTCCGTGAGGCAGGTAAGATGGGTATTGAAGGAAAGGAATATGTGGTGCAGGACGGCGACATCATGCACTTTAGATTTAATGTATGATGGAACTACTCTATATCAACTGGAATCCCTCGCTGACGATAGGTCCTTTCCGCTGGTACTCGCTGTGTTGGCTGATAGGCTTGGCGCTGGCTTTCTTTGTCGTGAAAAAGCTTTTTAAGGAGCAGAAAATCAAGGACGAGCTCTTCGATCCCTTATTTATCTATTGCTTCTTAGGTATCCTGATTGGTGCCCGCTTAGGTCATTGCCTCTTTTATCAGCCCGACTATTTCCTGACTTCTGTAAAAGGTTTTGTCGAGATGATTCTACCCATCCATTTCTTAGCAGATGGCGGATGGAAGTTTACGGGTTATGAAGGACTGGCCTCACATGGTGGTACATTAGGCTTGATGATCGCTTTGTGGCTCTATGTCAAGAGGACGAAGCTCAGCATTTGGCGCGTATTGGATAATATCGCTATTGCCACAGGTTCTACAGCCTGCTTTATCCGCTTGGGTAACCTCATGAACTCTGAGATTATCGGTAAGGTAACGGATGTGCCCTGGGCATTTATCTTCGAGCGCGTAGATCCATTGCCTCGTCATCCTGGCCAGCTTTACGAAGCTATTGCTTACGGTATCCTGTTTGGTATTATGTGGTATCTGCATAAACGCATGCCTGAGAAGATTGGTACTGGCTGGTATTTTGGCTTCTGCCTGACGTATATCTTTACGTTCCGCTTCGTCATCGAGTACACGAAGGAAATTCAAGAGGCCTTCGAAGCCACCTTGCCTTTTGATATGGGACAGATACTCTCTATTCCGTTTATCATTATTGGCGTTGTCTGCATGATAAGGAGTCGTCGGAATGTCGAAATGACAAAATGACGATATGTCGAAATGATGAAATAAAAAGAAATCGTCTCACTTTCCTGAGACGATTTTTTTGATGTCGTTAAGCTTGTTGAGGGCTTCAAGAGGCGTGAGGTTATTGACGTCAAGACCCAGAATCTCGTCGCGGACCTGACAAAGCACAGGGTCATCCAATTGGAAGAAAGAGAGCTGCATGCCCTCACGACTCTGGGCTATTTCTGCTGTGGGCTTGCCTACTGTGCCTACTGAAGCATTATCAGCCTCCAACTGCTTCAGGATGACATTGGCACGCTTGACGATGCTCTTGGGCATACCTGAAATCTCTGCCACATGGATACCAAACGAGTGCTCACTCCCACCCTTCTCCAACTTGCGCAGGAAGATAACCTTGCCTTCAACCTCTTTCACAGAGACGTTGTAGTTCTTGATGCGCTTGAAGTTTTTCTCCATCTCGTTCAGCTCGTGGTAGTGCGTTGCAAAAAGCGTGCGAGCCTTGGCCTTAGGCTGTTCGTGCAGATACTCGACGATAGCCCAGGCAATAGAGATACCGTCATAAGTGCTGGTGCCTCGTCCCAACTCGTCGAAGAGCACCAATGAACGAGGCGTCACATTATTCAATATATTCGCTGCCTCCGTCATTTCCACCATAAAGGTCGATTCACCAAGGGAAATATTGTCTGACGCCCCTACGCGAGTAAATATCTTATCCACCAAGCCTATTTTCGCGCTCTCTGCCGGCACGAAACTGCCTATCTGGGCCAACAGCACGATTAAGGCTGTCTGGCGCAACAGTGCCGACTTACCAGCCATATTGGGACCTGTAATGATAATGATTTGCTGACGTTCACTATCCAAGTAGATGTCGTTGGGCACATAGTGTTCTCCCAATGGCAACTGCGTCTCGATAACAGCATGACGGCCCTGCTTGATGTCTATCACGTCGCTGGCATCAATGACAGGACGCACATAGTGGTTTTCCTCTGCGGTCTTGGCAGCACTCAATAAACAGTCCAAATGGGCTATGACGTTGGCATTGATCTGTATCTGAGGAATGAACTCCTGCATGGCCAACACAAGGTCGTTGAAGAGTTGTTGCTCTAAGGACAGAATCTTATCCTCAGCACCTAAGATCTTCTCTTCGTATTCCTTCAGCTCCTGCGTAATATAACGCTCAGCCTGAGCCAGCGTCTGCTTACGCACCCACTCCTGCGGTACCTTATCCTTATACGCGTTGCGAACCTCCAGATAATAGCCAAAGACATTATTATAACCTACCTTCAAAGAGGTAATACCCGTCTCTTGAGCTTCGCGTTCCTGTATCTGAAGGAGATAGTCCTTACCAGAATAGGCGATATGGCGCAACTCGTCCAGTTCCGCATTCACACCATCGCGAATCACCCCACCCTTTGCCACCAGTTGTGGTGGGTCGTTCTGTATCTCGCGTTCTATCCTGTCACGAATCGATTCGCAAAGGTTCAGCTGCTCCCCTACCCGTTTCAACGATTCGTTATTGGCATAGAGACACGCAGTCTTGATAGGTTGGATAGCCTGCAGAGCCATTTTCAGTTGTACGACCTCACGAGGCGACACACGACCCACAGCTACCTTCGAGATGATGCGCTCTAAATCGCCAATACGATGCAACTGGTCGTCGACACACTGACGGAACTCTGGTTCGCGATAGTAGTACTCCACGATATCCAGACGTTCGTTAATGGGCTTTTCGTCCTTTAATGGGAAGACGAGCCAACGACGCAGCATACGACCACCCATAGGTGTCACTGTGTGGTCTATCACGTTAAGCAATGACTTACCGTCGTCCTGCATAGGCGTGATAAGTTCCAAAGAACGCACAGTAAACTTATCGAGACGCACATAGCGCTCTTCCTCGATACGCGAAATACTCGTAATATGGGCTATCTGCGTGTGCAATGTCTGCTCTAGATATTGCAGAATGGCACCAGCGGCAATCACACCACTCTTCAGGTGGTCGACACCAAAACCCTTCAGCGACTTCACGTTGAAGTGCTTGTACAGCTTTTGATGGGCTGTCTGTTCCGTAAATACCCAGTCGTCGAGTTCGAAGGTCACCAAGCGATTGCCAAAGTAACGCTCGAAGTCATGCTTGCGTCCTCTATCGTAGAGCACCTCTTTGGGTTGGAAGTTGCCTATCAGCTTTTCTACATAGTCGTAAGTACCCTCGCCTACCAGGAACTCACCCGTTGAGATATCAAGGAAGCTGACACCACACGACGCCTTGCCAAAATGCACAGCACAAAGGAAGTTGTTTTCCTTGTAGTTCAGCACAGTATCCTGCATGGCCACACCTGGCGTTACCAACTCCGTAATACCACGTTTGACGAGCTTCTTCGTCAATTTGGGGTCTTCCAATTGGTCGCAGATGGCCACACGTTTGCCTGCACGAATCAGTTTGGGCAGATAGGTATCCAGGGCATGATGGGGGAATCCTGCCATCTCGTCGCCTTTGTTGTATCCGTTGTTACGATGCGTTAGCGTGATACCCAAGATACGAGAAGCAATGATGGCGTCCTCACAATACGTCTCGTAGAAGTCGCCACAACGAAACAGCAACAAGGCCTCAGGATATTTGGCCTTGAAGTCGAAAAACTGTTTCATCATGGGCGTTAGTTCGCCATCTTTCTTTGCCATCTTTCTTTTGTTTGCTTAATTGCTTGCAAAATTACAAAAAAAGAGCGAAACTGCCAAGAGTTCCGCTCTATTATTATGAGTAACTATAATGATTACTTCTGCATGAACTTGCGACCGTTCATGATGACGATACCCTTGTAGTCCTTACCAACCTTCTGACCAGCCAGGTTGTAGATAGCACCATTGTAAGATTTGTTCATCTCAACATTATTGATGCCTGCAGGATTGCCATTAACTGTAAGAATCTTACCACCTGTTGCAACCTCAGGAGTTACAGTACCGTTCTTCACATACTTCTGAAGCTTGCCCTGAACGACAACTACGTCGTCAACCTTCAACAGATTCTCGTCAGCAATCTTTTCACCATTGGCATCCTTAGCACGAAATACTGTCAGACCCGTGGCAGCACCCTTTTCGTCAGCAATGATAAAGGTGGCATTACCATAACTGGTTGAAATCTCGGTAACACTGGTAACATAGCCCATCACGATGTATTCGTCATCAGTTGTCTTACCATCTTCCAAAGCATTGATAATTTCAAGAGCCTTGGCTACAGTGAGAATTTCAACGGCTTCGGCAGTAGCCTTTACTTCCTTCGTCTCTTCGTTGAAGGTTACAGTAACCTTAGAACCATCCTTCTCGACTGTCAGCTTATAGTTAGAGCCAGGATAAGAAGTACCCCAATCCTTGTCAGCACGTACCTTAAACTCGTAGTTGCCTGCAGCGACATTTGTAAATACGGCCTTAAAGATGCCATCGTCACCCTTGGTCATATCTGTGTCAACATCCCAGTTGCCTACCAAAGTACCGATAACGCTATAGGTATGTGTTACTTCAGCAGGAGCACCAGTCTTCTCACTCTTGAAGCTTACCTCCTTGGTCTTCGAATTGAAGGTAATCTCAATCTTATAGGTAGCAGTCTCGTCAACAGTCACAACGTAGTCGCTGCTGGGATAAGCCTCGTCCCAAGCGTGGTTCTTAGCCACCTTGAACTTGTATTCTGTGCCTTTCTCCAAGGTAATACCTTCTTTCGTATAAACGAAGTTTTCACCATCAGTAGAAGTCATGTCAGCACTGGCATCAGCGGGATCCCATGATTTCTCTACCAAAGGAGCGGTACCAGCTACTGTCCAAGTAACGACTTCTTCGTCAGGGGCTCCCAAAGTAACGACAATACTCTTAATCTGGGTATTGCTATTTACTGTGAAAGCAACGCCCATACTGTTTCCAGTCCAAACATTATCTGTCAGTGTTCCTGGCGTTTCGGATAATTCAGTAATATTGAGTTTAGAGGCATTAAACTCTATTTTTTTGATAACCTCGCCGGTTGTGGGCATTACAGCAAATGATCCCGAATACATGCGCAGACGGGGAGATGAAGCCCAAATACGGCTGGGAGTCTTAGCATCAGCATCAGGAGCAATTAATATACAAACTCCATCGACAATTTCCGACGTAATACCCTCTGCTGGGATATCTCCATCAGCAACATAACTGTCACCTGATCCAGAAGAAACACCCTTTAGCGTTGGGAAAAGCTTTGCATAGTCGTTGTCGAAATCTAAAGTCACCGTCTTAAGAGCATAAGCAGACGATGTCAGTACTGCCAATAAGGCCACTAACGAATAGCGTAAAATTTGTTTCATAAGCGTTTTAATTTAATAGTTAATAAAAAGATTTGTGGTGCAAAGGTAGAAAAAAATATAGAACGTTGCAAAGATTTATGCATCTTTTTTAAAAATAAATATATGGTGTCTCTTTGACGCTTGTCAAATAAACTTGTCGGAATTTAACACTTTCTGAGTGAGCATTCTAGGATTTCAGAAACGGAATAAGGGGGCGAAAAGGGCAGGCAAAGGGCTTGCAGTAAGCAAAACTATGGTTTGCAGTAAGCAAAAGGGCCTTTTACCGTAAGCGAAACGGCCTTTTACTATAAGCAAAACGGCCTTATGAAGTAAGCAAAAGGGGCGCTTGCTTACTCCAAATTGGGTGTTTTTAGGGGTCAAAAGGAGGGTTGAAAAAGGACGAAAAGAGAAACCCGTTGAATATCAACAAGATAGAAAATGGGCCGTATTTTCGTTATTTGAGGGTGAGTTGGAGGTTGGTGACCTACGCGCGATTCTCACGAGACGTTTTGTATAAAATATTCAAATTCTCGCCTTCTCGCGCGTGCGAAATGGATGGCAAATGTTTTGGTAGATAGCGAGAAAATGCGTAACTTTGCATCCTCATTACAATGTCACGAACAATAAACAAAACACAAACGATATGGATTACAATTTCAGAGAGATTGAACAGAAATGGCAAAAGCGATGGGTGGAAATGAAAACCTATCGAGTGACAGAAGACCCCACAAAGAAGAAGTTCTACGTGTTGAACATGTTCCCCTACCCCAGTGGTGCCGGACTTCATGTAGGTCATCCCTTGGGCTATATTGCCAGCGACATCTATGCCCGCTACAAGCGTCAGCAGGGCTTTAACGTGCTGAATCCCATGGGTTACGACGCCTATGGACTGCCTGCTGAGCAGTATGCCATCCAGACGGGTCAGCATCCTGAAAAGACGACCGTTGAGAATATCAACCGCTATCGCTCGCAGTTGGATAAGATTGGTTTCTGCTTCGACTGGGAGCGCGAGGTTCGTACCTGTGACCCCATCTACTACAAATGGACACAATGGGCCTTCCAGCGCATGTTCAAGTCGTATTACAGCCTCAGCTCGCAGAAGGCTCAGCCCACTATCAAGCTGATTGAGCACTTTGAGTTGATGGGTACTGAAGGCTGTGGTGCCTTGGGTACTGAGGAATTACACTTCACTGCTGCCGAATGGGCCAACTTCTCTGAGAAGAAGAAGCAGGAGGTGCTGATGAACTATCGTATTGCTTATCTGGCTGATACGATGGTAAACTGGTGCCCGAAGTTGGGTACTGTGCTGGCTAACGATGAGGTTGTAGATGGTGTCTCTGTGCGTGGTGGCTATCCTGTAGTGCAAAAGAAGATGCGCCAATGGTGTCTGCGTGTCAGCGCCTATGCTCAGCGTTTGCTCGATGGTCTTGAGGAAATCGATTGGACTGATTCACTGAAGGAGACGCAGCGCAACTGGATTGGTCGCTCTGAGGGTACTGAGGTGGAATTTAACGTAGCTGATTCAGATAAGCATTTTACCATCTTTACTACACGTGCTGATACGATGTTTGGTGTAACCTTCATGGTGCTGGCGCCTGAATCAGAGCTTGTAGCAGAACTGACGACGCCTGAGCAGAAAAAAGAGGTGGAAAAATACCTTGACTATGTGAAGAAGCGCACAGAGCGTGATCGTCAGATGGACCACAAGGTAACTGGTGTGTTCTCAGGTAGTTACGCTATCAATCCCTTCAACGACGAGAAAATTCCCATCTGGATTGCTGAATACGTATTGGCTGGCTATGGTACAGGTGCCATTATGGCTGTGCCTGCCCACGATAGTCGTGACTACGCCTTTGCCAAGCACTTCAACCTGCCTATCATTCCTTTGATTGAGGGTGCTGACGTTTCTGAGGAGAGCTATGATGCCAAAGAGGGTATTGTCTGCAACTCTGCAAGCGCTAAGTTCTCTCTGAACGGACTTACTGTTAAGGAGGCCATTGCAGCTACCAAGAAATATGTGACAGAGCAGGGTTTGGGTCGTGTCAAGGTTAACTATCGTTTGCGCGATGCCATCTTCTCTCGTCAGCGTTATTGGGGCGAACCGTTCCCTGTTTATTACAAGGACGATATGCCCTATATGATTCCTAAGGAGTGTCTGCCTCTGGAGTTGCCTGAAATCGACGAATATAAACCCACTGAAACGGGCGAGCCACCATTGGGACGCGCAAAGATGTGGGCTTGGGATACGAAGACGGATAGCGTGGTTGATAAGTCGCTTATTGACAATAAGTCTGTGTTCCCCTTGGAATTGAACACCATGCCTGGTTTTGCAGGCTCTTCAGCTTACTATCTGCGCTATATGGACCCCAAGAACGAGAAGGCTCTTGTCAGTCGTGATGCTGACGAATACTGGCGCAACGTGGACCTCTATGTAGGTGGTACTGAGCATGCTACAGGTCACTTGATCTACAGTCGTTTCTGGAACAAGTTCCTTTATGACTCAGGTTATTCTTGCGAGGATGAGCCCTTCAAGAAGCTCGTTAATCAGGGTATGATTCAGGGCCGTTCAAACTTTGTATATCGTATTGAGGACGAGGGTGCTGACAAGGGAAAGTTCGTTAGCTTCGGCTTGAAGGATAAGTACACCACGACACCTATTCACGTGGATGTAAACATTGTCAGCGCTGATGTACTTGATATCGATGCCTTTAAGGCTTGGCGTCCAGAGTACGAGAACGCTGAGTTCATTCTCGAGAACGGCAAGTATGTTTGCGGATGGGCCATCGAAAAGATGTCAAAGTCGATGTTCAACGTGGTCAATCCGGATATGATTGTCGAGAAATATGGTGCTGATACCCTGCGTCTCTATGAGATGTTCTTAGGTCCTGTTGAGCAATCGAAGCCTTGGGATACCAACGGTATTGACGGCTGCCACCGCTTCCTGAAGAAGTTCTGGGCACTATTCTACGGCAATACGCGTGAGAATCCTGATGGCAAGCTGATCGTAGATGACTCTGAGCCCACGAAAGAGGCTTTGAAGAGTGTACACAAGCTCATCAAGAAGGTATCGCAGGACATTGAGGTATTCTCATATAACACCTCTATCTCTGCCTTTATGATTTGCGTCAACGAGTTGGCTCAGCAGAAATGTAAGAGTCGCGAGGCCCTGAAGACGCTGATTATCCTCATTGCTCCGTTTGCACCTCATATCGCTGAAGAACTGTGGGAGGCTCTGGGCGAGCAGGGTAGTGTTTGCGATTCCAAGTGGCCTGCATACAATGAGGAATACCTTGTCGAGAACAGCGTGAAGCTGGGTGTTGCCTTCAATGGTAAGACACGCTTCGATATGGAGTTCCCTGCTGATGCTGACAACGCTACCATTGAGGCTGCTGTCAAGGCTGATGAGCGTTCTGCAAAGTACATCGAAGGAGACATCTTGAAGGTTATCATCGTCCCTAAGCGTATGGTGAATATCGTATTCAAGAAGTAATATGACAATACAGCACAAAATGATATGGACTGAAGCCAAAGACTATTTCTTCATAGCCTTTGGCCTCTTCCTATACACGATTGCCTTTACCGTCTTTCTGATGCCCTATCAGATAGTGGCTGGAGGCGTCACAGGTCTTTCGGCTATCATCTACTACGCCACAGGATTCCATCTGGAGAACACCTATATCATCATTAATGGTGTCTTGTTATTGGTAGCTTTAAAAATTCTGGGATGGAAGTTCCTGATGAAGACCATCTTCGCCATCTTGACCCTCTATACCATGCTGACGTTTGCCCAGGAAATCATTCCCAAGCAGCCTAACGGACTGCCTATCAAACTGATGGGCGAGGGGCAGGACTTCATGTCGATGATTATAGGTAGTGTGATTACTGGTTTTGCGCTGGCCACCGTCTTCCTGAATAATGGTTCTACAGGTGGTACGGACATCATTGCTGCCTCTGTCAACAAGTATCATCCCAACGTATCGCTGGGCAATGTACTGATTGCTGTCGACTTCTGTATCATTGGCTCATGTATGTTCTTCCCACAGTTTGGCACCTATCTGGAGCGTGCCCACAAAGTGATGTTTGGCTTCTGTGTGATGGGAATGGAAAACTATGCACTCGACTACGTGATGAATGCACGTCGACAGTCAGTGCAATTCATGATATTCTCGAAGAAATGGCAGGAGATAGCCAACGCTATTGGTATGCAGATGAATCATGGTGTGACCATACTCGACGGACACGGCTGGTATACTGGTCACGACATGAAAGTGCTGTGTATATTGGCTAAGAAGAACGAGAGCACTAACATCTTCCGTCTTATCAAGATGATTGACCCTCAGGCCTTCGTATCGCAATCAAGCGTTATTGGTGTCTATGGCGAAGGATTCGACGAGATGAAAGTGAAGATAAAAGAGAAGAAGATAGAAAAAGATAAAGGAAGTGAGAAGGAGATAGAAGCATGAAGATAGTATTTGCCACTAATAACGAACATAAACTCGCTGAGATTCGTGCTATTCTGGGACCTTCGTTTGAGGTTGTTTCGTTGGCTGATATAGGTTGTCATGAGGACATTCCTGAAACAGGTACTACACTCGAAGAGAACGCGCTGATGAAGGCGGAATACATCTACAACAAATACCACCTGTCATGCTTTGCTGACGATACGGGCTTAGAGGTAGAGGCCCTTGATGGTGCACCAGGCGTGTATTCAGCCCGCTATGCTGCTTTAGAGTGTGTTGCGACTGAGTCGCAACAAGCTGTCAGCCACGACAGCGAAGCCAATATGGCCCGTTTATTGCGCGAGTTAGCAAATAATAACAATCGTAAGGCACGATTTCGTACCGTTATAGCGTTAATAGAGAAGAAGGACGTGTGTCCTTGTGGCTGTACCAGCATTAAGTTGGTTCATAAGTTCGAAGGCATCGTCAATGGCGAGATTACACGCGAAAAGAGTGGGGCAGAGGGCTTTGGCTACGACCCCATATTCCGTCCTGATGGCTACGATAAGACGTTTGCTGAACTTGGTGCAGACATCAAGAACCAAATCAGTCATCGTGCACGAGCCGTAGCGAAACTCGCTGAGTTTCTGCGGGCTACGCCCTAAATATAAAATATAAAATAAGAAATAAAAATGAAGAATTTAAACATGTATCAAGTGTCAGGCAAATGGAATTCTCATTTGCTATATATGTTTTTATTTTTTATTTTTTATTTTTTATTTAGCCCTGTAAGGGCGCAGATCGGCACTTGGCGTAACTATCTGGCCTATTCTGACATTCAGCAGATTAGGGCAGCAGGCAATGATAATCTCTTTGTTTTGGCTTCAAATGGACTTTATCAGTATAATAAGACTGATCAAAGCATCTATACCTATGATAAGACCAATGGACTCTCAGACACGTATATCACCAATATCTGCTGGTGTCCTCAGGCCAAGCGTCTGATTGCTGTCTATCAGAACTCGAATATCGACTTAATAGACTTGAAGGGCAACGTTACCAATATCAGCGACCTTTACAACAAACTGCTGACAGGCGACAAAACAGTTAGCAGCATTCGTATGGATGGCATCTATGCCTATCTGATTTGTGGCTTTGGCATTGTGAAAATCAATATGCAGCGTGCAGAGATTGCAGAAACCTACAAGCCTACGCATCCTGAATATCCTACATCGCTGCCAGACGAAGACAATAGCGACTACGATAAGTATATAGATATCGTCAAAACGCTCAAGCCAGGCGGACCTCATACGAATCATTTTGGCTTTATGCTGTTTACTTATAATAGGCTGTATACATGTAATGGAGATTACAACTATTCATCGCCTATCCAGATTCTCAATAACAATGAATGGACAATATATCAGCATGAAGGTATCAGTGAACAAACAGGCGTATCCTTTCAAGGCTCTTTTTGTTTAGATATTGACCCAACGAATATTGAACATGTGTTTGCTGGGTCAAGAAACGGCCTTTATGAATATCTTAACGGTAAGTTCGTCAAATACTACGATCATAGTAATAGCCCTATAGAGCCTTTTGATGGCGTTAACAAAGAATATCAGTTAGTAACTGGTACGAAGTTCGACCAAAAGGGTAATCTATGGGTATTGAACAGTTCTGCACCTACAACGGCACTCATGAAATATGCCAATGGCACGTTCACAAAAATGAACCATTCAGAATTGATGAAGCTGAACAGAGGTCAACTGCAGAATAGAAGTAATGGTGAACTAAGCAAAATCATTATTGACAGCAAAGGAGTGATGTGGTTTGTCAATAACAACTGGGTATTGCCTGCCATCTACCAATACAATACGGAGAACGATGAAATCATAGCCTACGAGAGTATTGTCAATCAAGACGGTACAAGACTTAATATCCAGGAAGGTATTCGCTGTGTAGCTGAAGATTTGGAACATAATATCTGGGTAGGATCCAGTGTTGGACCATTCATGTTGGAAAGCAGTGAGATAGAGAATGGTGGCAGTACGTTTACTCAGGTAAAGGTGCCTCGCAATGATGGTACCAACTATGCTGACTATCTGTTGACTGGAATAGACATCTCGAGTATTTCGATAGATGGAGGTAATAGAAAATGGATTGGAACATTCAATAATGGTGTGTATCTAATTAGTGCAGATAATATGACACAGATACATCATTTTACGACTGACAATAGTAAACTGCTCTCTAATACCGTCATGTCGATAGCCATTAATCCGACGTCTGGCGAAGTGTTTTTTGGTACTGATAAAGGGCTTTGTTCCTATATCAGCGATGCCACAGCAACCAATTCAGAGATGACGACTGATAATGTATGGGCCTATCCTAATCCTGTAGAACCAGGATATGCTGGACCTATTACCATCACGGGCCTTTCGCTGAATGCTAACGTCAAGATACTTTCAGCCAATGGAGCTATCGTTAATGAAGGACATAGCAATGGTGGCACTTACGTCTGGGACGGATGCGACCAAAAGGGTAGGAGAGTGGCCTCTGGCGTTTATATGGTAGCTACAGCAACAAGTAATGGTGAGAAGGGAACAGTATGCAAGATTGCAATAGTAAGATAAAACTACAGCAATTTCTTGGCAATCATTGGAGTATTGTCATCATCTTATTTCTTACTCCAATATTGCTTGGTGCTGTCTTACATATTCTGCCTACACACGATGACTGGGCATCGACGACCAAACCTGACTTCAATCCTTTTTTCATCAAGGAACATTTTCTGTTTTATGGCTATCACTGGCGACCATTCGATACCTGGATAGGATATATTGCAGGACGTAATCCACAAGTTCTGTGGCCTACTTTCAATCATGTTCTTGTTGTCATAGGCCATCTATTCTGCTCGTTAGCCATTTATCGATTACTGACAGTATTCAAGTTCAGTAAGACTGCAAGAAACATAGCTACCTTATTCTTCTTCATCTCACCTGCTACTATGGCTACTGTAACAGCTGTAGATAGCCAGAATCAAGTGTTTGCACTAACATGTGACATTATAGCTTTCATGTTGTATGTCAAACTAAAGAAAGGAAAGTATATCGTTTGGATAAGTTTGATTTTCCTTGCTACGCTCTTTAAGGAAAACGGTTTGATGTGGGCATGGATTTGTCCTATCCTAGCTTATGGTTTTGACTTTATAGACAAAAAGATACTGAAAAAGGACTTGTTAGTAGGTATTGCTATCATGGCTGCCTATGCTTTAGCCATTCTATTGCTGCCTAAGGATATCACGATTCATCCGGAATATGTGCCTGATGACTTTAAGATCATCAAGAATATCGTCAAATTCTTTTTCTCTACATTCATCACTGTTGACTATATTTATCTGCTCCATCAACCCAGTCGTAACCTGTTATTGGCTGCATGCTCGTTCTTGTTGGCAGCACCATTCCTCTATTTTATCTTCATTCGCAAAATAAAGCTATTTGCCAATAAACAGATAATATGTACTTTGATTTGCCTGTTGATTGCTGTTAGCCCTCATTTAGGTACTGTATTCAGTATGATGCACGTCTATGCAGGCCTTGTTATGATAGTCATATTGACAGCGTATTCTTTAAGTCATTTCGATCATACAAAACCTGTTATCCTTTCATTTCTATTATGGATTGTCACTGTCTTATTGATTGATATTCACTTAATAGACTCATCCATAAAATCTGGCCTTATAGGAAAGAGAATGGCTCAGGAGGCTATTCAGAAGACAGGAGAACCTGTTAAGCGTGTTTACGTGATTATTATTGAGGATGACTATCCCAAACTGTCTTCCTTCTGTGTTATCCCAAATGAAGCTTTTGGATGGGGTTGGGCAGCACAATATGAAACCAACTATCAATGGCCAGAAATCATTGAAGACACTACGATAGAACGTTCTAATGATGCTTTCCTAAAAGCAAAGGAGTTAGGATTGGAAACACTCAAGAAACAACAACATGACTGCGTTTGGATAGTTAATCATGAGCATATTGATGTCGTTAAGAGATAAAATATGTCTGTTTACTGACAAAACCTTCATGAAGTTTGTCATTGTTGGGGTGGTAAATACCATAGTAGGTACTGCCATTATGTTTGTTTTTTACAATGTTTTCCATCTGAGCTACTGGGTATCATCAGCTTCCAACTACTTCTTTGGAAGCATCTGCAGCTATTTTCTTAATCGGTATTACACGTTTCAGTATCATGAGCAGGGATGGGCTTCGCTATTCCGTTTTACCATTAATATCATAATCTGCTATCTGTTAGCTTATGGAATAGCAAAACCTATCATGCATTGGATGCTTAGCAGCTATAGCATTGCCATACAAGAGAATGTATCTATGGCATTAGGTATGTGCCTCTTTGTTGTATTCAACTATTTAGGCCAGCGATTCTTTGCTTTTAAGTCTAAATAGACTATTGCAATCCAAAGCATAGTCTTATGAACTTTACATGACAGCGTTCAACTATTTTGGATATCAGGACTGGCATAAATATACCAGCCAGTAGATTCATAGCATAAAATAAATAGAAGAGTTGTTCATTATAGAAATAATGCCTCCATAATATCAATTCTACGAATGTTTGAAAGGGTAAGGACATAAGGTAAATCTGAAAGATATATTCCCTGAAACTTGAAAATAAGTTAGGAAAATACTTGGCTATCTTCAAGCATATTGAACACATCAGAACAATACCTAAAATAGAATTGAGAATGACTATCGAATAGTAGTAACATGCAGCATATAGTATAGTAAGCAATAATAATACAGCTATATGATCAATATACTTATATAACTCAAATCTGAAGAAGAAGATGCCAAAAAAGAAATATACCAGATAATGTTGTAATTCCAAGATATAAAAGACGTTCCAACGACTGTCAAGGTCAGCATCAATAAAGTATATTCCACAGCAAAATAATAAGAATAGTATCATCCTGTACTTGTTCTTACACAAGTAACAGAATAACGGATACATCAGCATTAAAAACATCAATACTGACAGAAACCATAATGATTGTGAGGAATGGCCTCGGTAATAGACAAATGACTCAAGGAAATTAGTCCATGACAATTCAATGGGTGTCTTTGCAAACTGATTGAAAACACATTTTATGAGGTAATAGACAATGACAAAGAAAACAAAGGGTATCATGATACGCTGGAACTTGTCCTTGTATAATACCTTTGTGTCTATTTGCTTTCGAATCCTGCTAATATACAGCAGTCCACCGGATATGAAAATGAATAATGGCATGCGTATAGGATGGAATGGAAGAGACAGAGCTCGACAGAAAAAATGATTTTCGCCTGTAGCCATATCTACTAATTGAATATGAACTATGACAACCAGTAGTATGTTAAGACCCCTCAAAACTGCCAACCATTCTATACGCTGCTTCATATTAGCTTAATTCCAGCATTTTTTCTATGGGTTTTACAGCATCTTTAGCAATGTTTGCATCAACCTCGACAGATGGCCATTCATACTTCAGACAGTTGTAAATCTTCAAAAGGGTATTCATCTTCATGTATTGACACTCGTTACAACTGCATTCCAAGCCGCTCTCGCTGATTTCAGGAGGTACAGGGATAAATTGCTTGTCTGGACAATTTCTCTGCAGCTCGTGCAAAATACCAGCCTCTGTGGCTACTATAAATTGCTTAGCATCACTCTGATTTGCATATTTCAGCATATCTGCTGTACTTCCTTTCACATCAGCCAATGCTAAAACTGGACCTTTACACTCTAAATGTGCCATCACAATAGCCTCAGGATATTGCTTCTTCAGTTCTGCAATCTTACTGACTGAAAAACGCTCGTGTACATGACAGCCACCATTCCAAAGCAACATATTTCTACCTGTTACCTCATTGATATAATTACCCAAGTTATAGTCAGGACCAAAAATCAGTTTCGCATCCTTTGGCAATTGATCAACAACCTTCTTCGCATTACCACTGGTTACTACAACATCTGTCAAAGCCTTGACAGCAGCAGTAGTATTGACATAGCTGACAACTTGATAACCTGGATGTTCTTCCTTATATTTCTTCAAGTCCTCAGCTTTACAAGAATCAGCTAAAGAGCAGCCAGCATTCAAATCCGGACAAAGTACTGTCTTGTCTGGCGACAATAACTTACAGGTCTCAGCCATAAAATGTACACCACACATCACCATCATCTTTGCATCTGTCTCTGCAGCCTTACGAGCCAAAGCCAATGAATCGCCAACAAAGTCAGCAATATCCTGTATATCGCCAATAGTATAGTAATGTGCCAGAATGATAGCACCTTTTTCCTCACATAAACGACGGATTTCAGCCTTCAAGTCTGTACCTTCTGCAACAGGTTCATCAATAAAACCTTGTTCTGTCCACTCCTTTTTCAACATCGTATCAATATTTTATTTTCTTTTTATTTTTTCTTTTAAAAGAGAATGAATAGGATGATAGCGTGTTTATATGTGCAAAACTTTTTCTGCTATTTCTTGCCAGATTGTTTATGCACCCGTGAAATTAGGTTATTCACAACCAGTGTGAATTCTAACTCACTGACTTATTGCCTATTCGTGACTTATCCACAATTCTCTAATTTGGTGCAAAATTAATAAGTTTATATCTTTTTTCCTAAAAAAACGGTGGAAAAGTGAGTGAAAACCCTGTTATTTATGATTTTTATCCACTAATAGAGTAGGGCATTTGTGCCTATTGTTGATTAATTAACTAATTATTAACAGGGTTATCCACACACTTATCAACACTTTTTCGTAATTTTGCAAGCGAATATGAGAAAGGTTCGTACTATAGAAATGAAGCGCCTCACAGTTGAAGAGTATCGTGAGGCTGAGAAGCTACCATTGATTGTGGTATTGGACGATGTGCGCTCTATGTATAATATAGGTAGTGTGTTCCGTACTTGTGATGCTTTCCGTGTGGAAGCAGTATATCTTTGTGGCATTTGTCAGACACCACCATCCACAGAAATCCATAAGACTGCCCTTGGTGCAGAGGAAAGTGTCAGCTGGCGTTACTTTAAAACAGCATTAGAGGCAGTTGACGAATTGAAAAAACAAGGCTATACAGTCCTTTCTGTCGAACAGGTGGAACATAGTACCAAACTACAGACATTCGTGCCTCAGCGTGGTTTAAAATACGCCGTAGTGATGGGTAACGAAGTAAAAGGCGTCCACCAAGAAGTAGTAGACGCCTCAGATGGCTGTTTAGAGATTCCCCAGTTGGGCACCAAACACTCCATGAATGTAAGTGTCACTACAGGTATTATCATTTACAAATTCGCTGAGTCATTGATACTACGATAGTAATCGAAAATACTCCGAAAGTATTTCAAATTACTCTTGGAGTAATTGATAATAATCCAAGAGTATTTTTATGAATATAATATTTAAAAGTGTTTGTTTTGCAACTTTTCTGCTTTTGTAAGCGTCAAACATACAAAGAATAATCAATTTAAAAGTGACAAAAGTATGAAAAAGGTATTGTTGATGATGATAAGCGTACTATCGCTGACATCGTGTAGTATTGGCCAAATGAACGTGGTTGACCCCAGTGACAACATTGTAATCAAGGAGTATAAACTTAAACCATTCGAGAGAATACAAATGAAAGGTGTGGGCAATGTGGAGCTGATACAGAGCGAAGAGAAGAGCGGCCTTGTAGAACTGACCGCACCAGACAATTACGTAGAGTTTTACGAGTTTGAGAGCAACGGTAAAAAGCTGACAATCAACTTTGATAAGAAGTTGGTAAATATACAAACCAAGGACGTGAAAATTCGTGTATTTACCTGCGACCTGATAAAACTTGAGAACAGCGGTGCAGCAAACATCAACATGGACCGTCTGGATACCGACATTATAGAAATTACTAACAGTGGTGTTGGTCACATAAAAATTGGTGGTGTGGCCGACAACGTACAACTTATAAACAGCGGTGTAGGCAGCATAGACGCCAGCAAGTTGAAGGCCCTAAACGTAAAAGCAAGCGTTTCAGGTGTGGGCAGCATCAACTGCTACGCCAGCGAGAGTATAAAGGGCAGCGTTTCGGGTGTCGGATCGCTGAACTACAATGGGCATCCCAAGCACAAGGACACCAAGCGCTCGGGCGTAGGAAGCATCAATGAATTATAAAAAGTACACATTAAAGTTTTGACAACGAACATCGTTTTCATTGCCAGTCCTACAGCCTTAAACTCTCAGTCCGAAGCCTTCGGACTCGCAGTCCGTAGTGAGCGAACTGGCAGTCCGTCGGCACGGACTAAAAAGTTAGAATTATGGCTCTCATTTGCAGATTTCAGCGGCAATGTCATTCAGTTGAAGGCAACGCTGCCGCATATTATCTATTTTTTCATTCTGCCAAGGGTAGGGACTAATCATGAGTAGACGGCCCTCAGCACAAGCCATGAGGTAGTGGGGTTGAGGCTTGAAAAATGGAGGAAAGCCTTTTAACAACAGGACAATAAGGGGTAGTTGCGCCTTTAAGATGGCTGTGGCTATTTCTTTTTCGCCAGGACTGATGCAAGGAGAGACGATAACGGCACCTTGTTGGGCGGCATTTAGGAAGTATTGTTTACGTTGTTCTATCTCGTTTTGGTAGAGATGGCGAGAGCATTGTACCTGTAGTTTAACGGGTTTGTCAAGAAGTGCAGGATTGCCCATTGCTTCCATTTCAAGACCTGCTACAGTTAGTTTACCCAAAGGTTTGAAGAATTGAGGGTGTGTTTGTTTCAAAAGGAGGCGACGAGGGTTGTCGTCAAGGTAGTTCAGCATGCGCTGGAGTTGGCCTTCTTGTAGCAAGATGCGGTCGTTATAGCCTGGTTCCCAGAGGACGCCCTGGGGCTTTTTTGACTGAAGCGATGCCTCAATGTACCTAACGGGGGTAGGTTCTGTGGATGGCGACATAGTCGCTGTGATGACACCCAATTCACGTGCTGCCTTTCTGGTACCTGCCTTGAAGCCATTAATGATAGTTCCCAGATGATGAGGCATTTTTTCTTTGACAAACAACACTCCATGGATGTGGTCTGGCATGATGCAAAGTTTGATGACGCTGACCTCAGGGTAGTGTGCTGGAATGTCTTTCCAACAGTCTTTTAGGCGTTCCCCTAATACTGAGAGAATGACTTGTGGCTTATCGTCACCACTTATGGCTAGAGGGTTGCCCTTTAATGTACCAAATAATGGCAAGCGGCCTTCAGTGGCCATCGTTATCATGTAAATGCCTCGTTGGGTATAGTCATGCTCATCGCAACGGCGCTTCATTGAGGGCTTTTTCTCCAGTTTTTTTGACCACTCAATGTGCCTCTTTTTGCTTTCGTCCATGGGGTTGTCTCTTTAGTGTTAGGTGGACGACGACAATGTCGTCGTTTACAGGACGGTTAGTGGGCCTCCAACCAGTTAGTGCCAAAGCCGGAATCGGCTACGAGGGGGACTGCCATTTGGAAGGCGTTTTGCATTTCTTCGATGACGATATGTTCAACCTTTTCTTTCTCTTCAGGGAGAACGGAGAAGTTTAATTCGTCGTGTACCTGGAGAATCATTTTGCTACGGATACCCTCAGCCTTGAAGCGATTGAAGATATGAATCATTGCTACCTTAATGATGTCTGCAGCAGTGCCCTGAATTGGGGCATTGATGGCGTTGCGCTCAGCAAAGCCTCGAACGGTAGCGTTGGCACTATTGATATCTGGCAGGTAGCGACGACGTCCGAATAGGGTCATTACGTAGCCTTGTTTGCGGGCTATTTCCTTCGATTGTTCCATATAGTCGTGAACCTGCGGGAAGGTCTCGAAGTATCCGTCAATCAGCATCTTAGCTTCATCGCGAGGAATATCCAGACGCTCAGCTAAGCCAAAGACAGTAATGCCATAGATGATGCCAAAGTTGGCACGCTTTGACTTGGTGCGTTCATCGCGTGTTACCTCTTCGATAGGCTTTTTATAGATGTTAGCAGCAGTAGCAGCGTGCAGGTCCTTACCCTCACGGAACACCTCAATCATCTGAGGATCCTGCGACAGATGAGCCATCACGCGCAGCTCAATCTGACTGTAGTCAGCAGAGAAGAACAGACAACCAGGTTCTGGAATAAATGCCTTGCGAATCTCTTTTCCGTCCTCACCACGAATAGGAATATTTTGCAGGTTAGGATCAGAAGACGACAAGCGTCCTGTGGCTGTAATGGTCTGATTAAAAGAAGTATGGATATGACCAGTACGTGGGTTAATCAGCTTGGGAAGGGCATCGATATAGGTGCCAATGAGCTTTTTGAGTCCACGATGTTCCAAGATGTCTGCGACAATTTCATGCTTGTTTTTCATTTGCTGCAGTACTTCCTCAGAAGTGACATATTGACCAGTCTTGGTCTTCTTGGCCTTCTCTACTATCTTGAGTTTATCGAAGAGAATTTCACCCACCTGTTTAGGTGATGCAATATTGAATTGCTGACCAGCGAGTTCATAGATACGCTGTTCGATTTCGTTCATGCGAGCAGTAAACTGCTTACTGGTTTCAGCCAACGACTGCGTATCCAGACAAACACCATTCATCTCCATCTCTGCCAAAACAGGCATCAGAGGCATTTCTATCTCATAAAACAGCTTTTCGCAATCGTACTTTTTCAGCTCAGGCTCCAACTTGTTCTTCAACTGAAGGGTGATATCAGCATCTTCACAAGCGTATTCGTAAACCTGTTGAGGCATGAGGTCACGCATCGAACGCTGGTTCTTTCCATTTGGACCAATAAGTTCATCGATATGGACTGTCTGATAGTGCAAATATATCTCAGCCATGTAATCCATATTGTGACGAAGCTCAGGTTGGATGAGGTAGTGGGCAATCATCGTGTCCCACATAGGACCATCAAGATGCACATCATAATTTCGAAGTACCTCGAGGTCGTACTTCAAGTTCTGACCAACCTTGAGAATTTTTGGGTCTTCGTAGAGCGGTTTAAAGATATTAACAATTCGCAACGCTTCTTCACGATTAGCAGGAATGGGCACATAAAATGCCTTGTGTTCCTCGACTGAGAAGCTCAAACCCACCAATTCTGCGTCAATTGGAGAGGTTGAAGTCGTTTCCGTGTCTAGAACGAGAAATTCTTTTGTCCTAAAAAAGTCACATAGATTTCTTATATCTTCCTCTTTTTCAACGAGTTTGTATTCATGAGGCACCGTTTTTAGGCTCTCAAAACTCGAAAATTCTGGCTCACTCGTACCAACAGGGGCAAATTCTGCAAAGAGATCGAGTTGTTGATTAGCAGGTTTTTGCTTTACTTCACTTTTTTTAAGAATCTTGCTGGCCAGCGTCTTCAACTCCAATTCTTCGAAGAGTTTGGCCAGTTCACTCTCGTTGGGTTGCGAAACCTTCAACTCGTCCATCTTGAGTTCGATGGGAATATCCGTCTTGATCGTTGCCAAGAATTTTGAGAGTTTGATATCGTCGACATGTTCCTCTACTTTTTTCTGTAAGGCACCCTTGATTTCTGAGGTACGACTTATCAGACTCTCAACAGTTCCAAACTCATTGATTAGTTTGACAGCAGTCTTCTCACCGACACCAGGACATCCTGGGAAGTTATCTGCAGAGTCGCCCATTAAGGCCAGGAGATCTATGACAGCTTCCGTCGATGGAATGGCGTATTTTGCCTTTACCTCCTCAGGACCCATCACCTCATAACCGCCACCATGACGAGGACGATAGATGAACACATGATTGCTCACCAACTGTCCATAGTCCTTATCTGGTGTCAGCATATAGGTCTCAATACCTTTCTGGCCAGCTTTAGTCGCCAAGGTACCAATGACATCATCAGCCTCGAAACCTTCTACCTCGAGAATAGGGATGTTCCAAGCCTTCAATATGTTTTTGATAATGGGTACACTCTGTTTAATATCCTCAGGCGTTGCCTCGCGCTGCGCTTTATAGGCAGGGTAGGCCTCGCTGCGGAACGTTGGTCCATGAGGATCAAAAGCCACACCAAGATGGGTGGGTTGTTCTTTGGTTAGCACTTCCTGCAACGTATTCAGAAATCCCATAATGGCCGATGTATTCAGGCCTTTTGAGTTGATACGCGGATTCTTGATGAATGCGTAATACGAACGATAAATGAGCGCGTAGGCGTCTAAAAGGAATAGTTTTTCCATAACCATTTGTGAATTTTCGCGTAAAATTACTAAAAAATTGGCGACTATCCAATTATTTTCATTAATTTTGCATCAAAATCTTATATGATATGGATTATTTAAGCATCATTAAGCAACCAATTCAGAAAGATTTGGACGATTTTATCGCCCTTTTTCAGAGTGCTTTGAGTCATGATGATGGTATGTTGGGCTCTGCTTTGAGTCATATTCGTCAGCGTGGAGGTAAACGAATGCGTCCTATCTTGATGTTGTTGATGGCACGCAATTTTGGTGATATCAGTCCTGTCACTCAACATTCTGCTGTTGGTCTTGAATTGTTGCATACGGCATCTTTGGTACATGACGACGTAGTGGATGAGAGTGGTGAACGTAGAGGCCAGGCCTCTGTCAATGCTACTTATAATAATAAGGTGGCTGTGTTGGTAGGTGACTATATCCTGTCTACTGCTTTGCTGCATGTGTCTTATACTGGTCATCAGCGTATCATTGAATACCTTGCTGAATTAGGACGCACCTTGGCTGCAGGTGAGATTCTTCAGTTGTCGAATATCCAGAATCAGGCTATTTCTGAGGATGTTTATTACCAAGTCATCAAGCAGAAGACTGCTGCTTTGTTCGAAGCCTGTGCTGCTATTGGAGCTATGTCTGGTGGTGCTACTCAAGAAGAAATGCAAAAGGCTCGTCTGTTTGGTCAGAATTTGGGTATCATGTTCCAGATTCGCGATGATATCTTCGACTATTTTGATTCGAAGGAGATAGGTAAGCCTACTGGCAACGATATGACGGAAGGTAAGTTGACCCTGCCAGTCATTTACGCTTTAAACAACACGGATTTTGAGTCCATGCATACTTTGGCTAAAAAGGTTAAGGCTGGTACTATTAACTCTGATGAAATCGCTGTGTTAGTAGAGTTTACCAAGCAGACAGGTGGTATTGATTATGCTGAACAAAAGATGGCTGAATTCAGTAAGATTTGTATGCAATATATCGAAGAAAACGTTAAAGAAAAGGCCATCAAGGATTCCTTGACAGCCTATGTCGATTACGTAGTTCAACGCAATTACTAAAAAGAAAAGCGACCCTTAGAGGTCGCCTTTTTTTGTTTAGAAGAATTTCACTTCCTTGCCTTCCAACTCGCTCAGCACAAGGTTGGCTAAACGACTGGTTCCCAAACGGAAGTAGTAGTTGTTCATCCATTCTCCACCAAGAATTTCCTTGTAGATGGTGTAGTAGGTGAGGGCATCTGTCATGCTGTTAATGCCACCAGCAGGCTTGAAACCAATACGGATGCCAGTCTTCTGGAAGTACTCTTTGATGGCCTGACACATGACGTAGGCAGCCTCTGGTGTAGCGCTGATTTTCTCCTTACCTGTAGAGGTCTTGATGTAGTCGGCACCAGCATACATAGCCAGGATAGAAGCCTTCTTGATGTTAGCGCAAGAGCCTAGATCGCCAGTTTCTAGAATCACCTTCATAGGTACCTTTCCACAAGTGGCTTTCTGCTCACGAATCTCGTCGCAAACAGTCTCGTAATCGCCAGCCAGGAACTCACCAACGTGCATGACGATATCAACGTTCTTAGCACCGTCCTTGATAGCCAAAGCAGTCTCAGCCACCTTGATTTCCATCAGAGCCTGTGATGATGGGAAAGCACCACTGACAACTGTTGGAATAACGCCTTCTACTTCGCATGATTCTGCAACGAGTTTAGCGAAACGAGGATAGGTAACGATAGTTGCTACATGAGGCATATCAGGATACTCATGTGCAAAGTTGTTCACCTTCTCTACCAGTTTCAGCACACTCTCATCAGAGTCTTGTGTCGTCAGAGTTGTCAGCTCGATAGAGCCAAACATAAATTTCTTCACTTCTTCAGTGTCGTTTTCAGGCACCTTTTCAGCAATAATCTTCTTGACAGCCTCTTTTACATCCTCGTCTTTGATGTCGAAGTTGTACAGATTCAAGGCCTGCTGATACATGTCCTCAAAATGTTTTGCATCGTCGTGATGATGCTCATGTCCACAATTGCAATGTTCACTCATAGTTTCTCAAATTTTTGGTTATTAATAATGTTGTTTATACTTTAAGTTTCTCATTATTTTTATGACGATTAGCGTCACGTTTTGTCTTCTTTTCTATCGACTTTTTCAGTTCTTCTGTTAAGTCGACACCCGTCTGATTGGCCAGACAGAGTAATACCCAAAGCACGTCAGCCATCTCCTCACCCAGATTCTCTTTCTCGCCTTCCTTAAAACTTTGATCACCATATTTGCGAGCTATCACACGGGCCAGTTCACCTACCTCCTCAGTCAGAACAGCCATATTGGTCAACTCTGAGAAGTATCGTACTCCGTACGTCTTAATCCATTGGTCTACAGCCTGTTGTGCTTCTTGTATCGTCATAGTCTAAGCATCATTTGTGCAATGAGTATTATGATGGCCAAAAGCAGAATCATGATATTCTGACGATTCTCACGTTCATACTCTTTCCAATGAAAGGCTTTATAAAGAAAGGTAATGAGCCATAGAAAAAGTCCTGTCAGACAGGGCCACATACCAAATTTGCTGCCCCAAATCCATGAGCAGACTATGCCAATAATGACAAGTATTAGTCCTGAAATCTCCAGTTCTCTTAGATATCGCTTCATGCTTTTATTCTTTGTTTTTAGTATCCATACAGATGGTCACAGGACCATCATTCAACAGTTCCACCTTCATATCTGCTCCAAACTCTCCTGTGCCTACAGTTCTGCCTATGGCCTCTGACAGTTGGGCACAAAAGGCCTCATAGAGTGGGATAGAGTGTTCGTGTGAGCCAGCACGAAACCAGCTTGGACGATTTCCTTTCTTATAGCTGGCGAAGAGAGTGAACTGACTGACTACCAGACAGTTGCCGTCTACATCAAGTATCGAGCGGTTCATGACGTCGTTTTCGTCGCCAAACACACGCAAATTAGCTATCTTTTTGACCAGCCATTCAACGTCCTCATTAGTGTCCTCATCACTTATGCCTAACAGGATTAGAAAACCCTGTTGAATGCTGCTTTTCACCTCGCCTTCAATGGTGACGCTGGCGTGACTGACACGTTGAATGACTGCTCTCATGTCTGCAAAGATACAAACTATTTTTTAATCTACCAAATCTTATGGATGAAAATGCTGGTAAACAATCTTGGCTTTTGCCGCACCAATGATTTCTACCAGTTGTTCTTGTGTCGCATCCTTGATCTTCTTGACAGATTTCAGGCCATTTAAAAGCTCGTCACGCGTTTTCGGACCTATGCCCTTGATATCGTCCAACTCAGAGTGTAAAGCGTGCTTAGAACGCTTATCTCGATGGAAAGTGATGGCAAAGCGGTGTACCTCGTCCTGCAATTGTGTCAACACCCTAAAGAGCTCTGAGGTGTCCTTCATACCTATCACCCTTGGAGGGAAACCATATAGCAATTCGTTTGTTCTATGGCGATCGTTTTTGGCTAAACCGGCTATAGGAATATCAAGATCTAACTCGTCTTGAACAGCCTGCCGAATCACCTCCATCTGTCCTCTACCACCGTCAGCTACAATGAGGTCGGGTAGGGGTTGCTCTTCGTCTAATAAGCGTTTGTATCGCCTGTAAACAACCTCCTTCATCGATGCATAATCATCTGGTCCAACAACCGTTTTGATGTTGTATTTGCGATAATCCTGTTTCGAAGGCTTCATCTTTTTGAAGACCACGCAAGCAGCCACAGCATCTGAACCAGAGATATTTGAGTTGTCGAAACACTCTATCTGATAAGGCATTTTTGGCAGGTGTAATAGGTCCTGCAGCTCCTTCATCAGACGTACTTGTTTCTGCTCTGGATTCAGCTTTTCAGCCTGTTTCAGACGATCGAATTTATACTGTTTTCCATTCATCAGCGATAAGTCAAGCAGGGTCTTTTTATCGCCTCGTTGTGGCACAGTAATGGTCACTCCTTCCAGGTTGATATCTATCTCTTGTGGTAAGATAATCTCTTTAGCTTTACTCTTGAAACGTTCACGCATCTCAACGATGGCCAGCTGTAATAGCTCTGCATCTGTTTCTTCTAAGCGCTTCTTGTATTCAAAGGTAAAACTTTGGTTGATTTGTCCGTTGGACACATGGATATAATTGATGAAAGCCACCTTTTCGTCGTTAGTAATTGATAGCACATCGACGTTGTCAATCGTATGACTGACGACCTCACTTTTGGTCACAAACTGTTCTATCAGGAGGAATCGGCGCTTGATTTCTTCTGCTTCTTCGAACTGCAAATCCTCTGCCAATCGCATCATTTCATCCTTCATGTCTCGCAATATCTGACGGGTATTTCCCTTCAAAATTTCGCGTGCTTGAGCGATGTTTTTCTGATAGTCGTCCCATGATTGTTTTCCCACGCAAGGTCCTGCACAATTTTTAATATGATATTCCAGACATACCTGGTATTTTCCGCTTTTAACGCCCTCTTCTAAAAGTGGTTGTTTGCAAGTACGCGGATGGTACAATTTCTTGATGAGTTCCAGCATTTCATGCATAGCACCCACATGTGAATAAGGCCCAAAATAGGTACCCCATTTCTTGTTGATTGTACGAGTAGGAAAGATGCGTGGCAGAAACTCCTTTGTAATGCAAATGCTTGGGTAGGTTTTACCGTCTTTTAATAGTACATTATAGCGAGGATTATACTTCTTGATGAGTGCATTTTCCAGTAATAATGCATCTTCTTCCGTGTTTACCACCGTATAACTGATATCATGAATCTTAGATACCAATACTTTGGTCTTAAAACGGTCAACCTCTGTATGGAAGTAGGACGAGACACGTGACTTCAGGTTCTTTGCCTTACCTACATAGATAATGGTTCTATCAGCGTCGTAGAACTGATAGCTGCCAGGTTTTTCTGGCAAACTCCTGACAATCGACTTTAGTTTCTCTAATCGTGTCTCGTTCTCTTCCTTCGTCATACAATTTGTTTCACGTGAAACATTAAACCACCATCAGCGTCGTCACGTCAACAATGCCATCAAACAGGTCGCGACCATGAAGACCCTCATCTCTGATTTCAATAATGAAGTTCATATAGATTTGTTTGGGGTTCATGTGCTTCACCAGTTTATATGCAGCTTTTGCCGTTCCACCTGTTGCCAATAAATCGTCATGGATTAAAACCACGTCATTTTCGTTGATGGAGTCGAGGTGCATCTCAACGGTATCTACACCGTATTCTTTAGAGAAGGATTCTTTGATAACCGTTGAAGGTAATTTACCTGGTTTACGTGCTAAAACCACGCCAGCTTTCAGTTTTCCGGCCAATGCTGCCGCCATTACAAATCCACGACTTTCTACACCAACAATCTTGGTGATACCTTTGTCTTTATACAATTCATACATCTCGTCTAGCATGATTTGCATGCACTCGGCATTCTTGTAGAGGGTAGTGACATCTCTAAAGTTAATACCTTTCTTGGGGAAGTCGGGAATGCAACGCAGATTCTCCATTAAAATTTTGTTGTTCATAATCTTTGGTTTTAACGTTATTATAATAATTGTTTAGTATCTTATGTTTCACGTGAAACTTATCTTCCTAATAGAACCAGCATAGCATTAATATCACTTGGACTTACACCAGGAATTCTACTGGCTTGTGCCAATGTTTCTGGTTGAATTTTTCCCAATTTTTGGCGAGCTTCCGTAGAAATCGCCGTTAGATTCGGATAATCGAATTTACCTTTTATCTTGATATTTTCCAAACGGTGCATCTTATCTGCCACCATTCGTTCACGTTCAATATAGCCCTTATACTTAATATGTATTTCTGCTGCTTCCGCTATTTCTTCTTTTCTGTTTGGAAGTTTGTCAATGAGTTCATGGAATTCTGGCACAATTGTTTGTAGTTTCTCAAAATTGAGTTCAGGACGTGCCACCAAATCTTCCAACTTGCATCCATAGACGAGTGGGGTAGAGCCCATCGCTTCTAAGGCACCATTTACAACCTTTGGCTTGATGGCATAGTTTTGACAGAACGCTTCGATTCTTTCGATAGCTTCTTTCTTTTCTATCCACCAATCATAACGGTCTCGTTTGGCTATTCCCAATTCATAGGCTTTCTCCGTTAGTCGGGCATCAGCATCGTCCTGTCGCAATAAGATACGATATTCGGCCCTTGAGGTAAACATGCGGTAAGGTTCATCGACCCCCTTTGTTACCAGATCGTCAATGAGTACGCCGATATAGGCTTCGTCGCGTTTTAGTTCGAACGTCTTGTCTGTTGCAGTGTCACAGCAACCTACTGAACCCACCTTCAGTGCCGCATTGATTCCTGCCAGCGTACCTTGTCCTCCTGCCTCTTCATAACCAGTGGTACCATTCACCTGACCAGCCATAAACAAGCCGTTGATTATTTTCGATTCCAGCGTGTGTCTTAACTGAGTTGGGTCGAAGAAATCATACTCGATAGCGTAACCAGGACGGTACACTTTGAGGTCTCTTAAAGCAGGAATCTTTTTCAGCGCCTCAATTTGTACGTCCATAGGCAAGCTTGACGAGAAGCCGTTCAGGTACATCTCGTTGGTATCTTCACCTTCAGGTTCCAAGAACAGCAAGTGTTGTGGACGATCAGGGAAAGTGACGAGCTTGGTTTCTATCGAGGGACAGTAACGTGGTCCTATCGATTTGATTTGTCCGTTATAGAGTGGGGAATCATCCAATCCACCAAGTAATGATTGATGTACTTCTGGATTGGTATAGCATACCCAACAAGGTAATTGCTGCAAAGGACGTGATTCGCCAAGATATGAAAACTTATAATAACCGTTCTCGCCGTCCTGACGTTCCATATCTTCGAAATGAATACTTCGTTTGTCGATACGGACAGGAGTACCCGTCTTCATGCGAGCAAAACGGATGCCGTGACGGGTGATGCTCTCAGTGAAATGGGGCACAGCGGGTTCTGCAATGCGTCCACCAGGAACCATCTTTCGTCCGATATGCATCAAGCCATTTAGGAAGGTGCCAGCCGTAATGATAACTGCCTTTGCTCTGATTTCTGCACCCCAGATGGTCTTAACACCAACAGCCTCTCCATTTTCTACGAGTAGTTCGTCAGCTTGGTCTTGCCAGACATCGAGGTTGGGCGTAGCATCCAGCATAGAACGCCATTTCCAGATAAATTTTCCTCTATCACACTGTGCACGAGGACTCCATACGGCAGGTCCTTTCGAACGGTTTAACATACGGAACTGGATGGCTGTAGCATCAGTTACTAAGCCCATCTGACCACCTAAGGCGTCTATTTCACGAACGATTTGTCCTTTTGCAATGCCACCAATAGCAGGATTACACGACATCTGTGCAATCTTGTTCATATCCATCGTGACTAATAGTGTCTTTGCACCCATGTTGGCAGATGCCGTTGCAGCCTCACAACCAGCATGTCCACCACCAATCACAATTACATCATAATTTAGAATCATGCTGCAAAGATAGTGCAAACCGAATGAAAAACCAAATTTATTTGAGTTTTTCTGAGGTGCAGCCTATCTTCGAGATTTATCTCAAAGGTACGAAAAGTCGAGCATAAAACAAAGAAATGCAGCAAGAAAGTTACAGAAGAAACCTTTCAAGTAGTTCTTTGTGGTGACCAGGCATAATAATGTGGTGATTGCCAATAGGGTTGGTCAGGAAATACTGCACTTGACTCTTATCTTCAAGTTGGATGACCTGTTGTGTTCGACAAAGGTCTGGTTTGGCCTGATTACGAACCAGTGCTCCTTCTGCGATGAAATAATGCCTTACGTCACCAGAAATCTTAAAGATGGTGACAGGTCCTTCCTTCATATAACCACGAATGCCAACACCAATACCAGACTCAAAGTGGGTATCCAATTCATAACGTTCCACCATATCCAGAGGGATGGTGCAATGTGCAAACAATATCTCGCCAGCATCAGGATTGATGTTGGAGGGGTTGGCTTGGAAACCAGAAATACCCAAAAGCGAACGAACAATCATCATGGTCAACATGGCAGGCACGTCACCTTCGCAGCCAGCTACATATCCTTCAGCGTTCAGTTTAGCCAAAGCCAGACATCCTGTATTCTTCAGTGTGGTAAGCAGATCAAAACAACGAAGTGTGAAGCCTTGCAAGTGATACTCAGCAATAACAGACTTCAACGACTCATAGATATCTTTGCTTTTATACATCGACTCCATAGGGATATTCATCAGTTCTATACCCAAGCGAGCCTTTACCTGTTCCTTGTCAGCATTACTGGAGATTAGCCAGTCAGAAGGTTTTCCGATGACGCCCAATTTGGTTTCGTTTAATATACGGTGAGCCTCCTCTACTTTTTGGAGTAGATAGATACGATGAGTGATGTAATTAGGACTACCATGAATAATCTCGCCTTTGATGTTGTTTTGTCTCAGATAAGAAAGTATCTCCATCGACGCAGCCAGCGAATTACTTTTCCCTGATGTCAGAAGGTAGAAAGGCCTATTGCTTTTAGCTCGCAGTTCAGGCAGAAGTTTCAAAAAGATACCTTCAGTACCTCCTGTCCGAACATATATCAAGTCAAGACAGGCAACTCCATAGTCACTATAGTCGTTGCCTTTCAACTCGTACTCAATACCTAAACTTCCCAGGAACTCTTGGGTTACACTACTGACGGATTGCTCATCGTGCAACTCAGAAGTCAGCGTAAAGATGGCGATGTTTTTATTCATTGTTGTAGTTGTTGTTAATAGGTAGTACTTCAATCTGCAAAGATACAAAAAGAGACTCAAAATGCCAAACATTCAAATGGATTTCGTATAAATAAAATATATTTTTACGGAAACGTTTGCGTGATTCATCTTTTTTTAGTACCTTTGTACCCTAAAATGTGCGCGTGTTACCTAATATATAGTATATTTCAATTTCAAATTATTAATAATTTAATTTCAATTTATGTGGTTATTTAATTCATCAATTGGTCGAAAGGTTGTAATGTCCGTTACGGGTATTGCGCTGATTCTGTTCTTGACCTTCCATGGTTGTATGAACGTTGTTGCGCTGTTCTCTGGCAAGGCTTACAACATGATTTGCGAATTGCTGGGTGCCAACTGGTATGCTCTCGTGGCTACACTGGGTCTGGCTGCTCTGGCTGTGATTCACATCGTCTATGCGTTCATCTTGACAGCGCAGAACCGTACCGCTCGTGGTAACAGTCGCTACGACGTCGCAACTACGGTGAATGCCGGAAAGGTGGAGTGGGCTTCTAAGAACATGCTTGTTCTTGGTCTCATCATCGTGATTGGTCTCCTCATCCACCTGTGGAACTTCTGGTACAACATGATGTTCGCAGAACTTATCGGTGCTATGCCTGCTATCAGTCCTACTGATGGTTTCGAGTGGATTAAGGTGACATTCTCTAATCCCGTATTCGTAGGCATCTACATCGTTTGGTTGGTAGCCATCTGGTTCCACCTCTCTCATGGTTTCTGGTCAGCTATGCAGACCTTTGGTTGGAGTGGTAAGATTTGGCTGAAGCGCTGGATGATCATTGGCAACATTTATGTTACCTTGCTCTTCCTGGCTTTCCTCGTAGTGGTCTTGGCTTTCGCTTTCGGTTGTGCTCCCAGCCTGTGTGATGGTTCTTGCTGCACACCCGCTGCAAGCTGCTGCTAATTATGCATTATGAATTAAGAATTAAGCATTAAAAAAGATTATGGCAAAAGTAATTGATTCAAAGATTCCTGCAGGACCAGTGCCTGAGAAATGGAAGGAATATAAGGCTCATCAGCGTCTGGTTAACCCCAAGAACAAGCTGAAGCTCGACGTTATCGTAGTTGGTACCGGTCTGGCTGGTGCTTCTGCAGCTGCTTCACTTGGTGAGATGGGCTTCAACGTAATTAACCTGTGTATTCAGGACTCTCCCCGTCGCGCTCACTCTATCGCTGCCCAGGGTGGTATCAATGCCGCTAAGTGCTATCAGAACGATGGTGACTCTATCTATCGTCTGTTCTACGACACCGTAAAGGGTGGTGACTATCGTGCTCGCGAGGCCAACGTTTATCGTCTGGCTGAGGTTTCAAACAATATCATTGACCAGTGCGTAGCTCAGGGTGTTCCTTTTGCTCGTGAGTATGGTGGCATGCTGGCTAACCGTTCTTTCGGTGGTGCTCAGGTAAGCCGTACTTTCTACGCTAAGGGTCAGACAGGTCAGCAGCTGCTGCTGGGTGCCTATAGCTCTTTGAGCTGTCAGGTAAATGCCGGCAAGGTTAAGCTGTACACCCGTTATGAGATGGAAGACGTCGTGATTGTTGATGGTCGCGCTCGTGGTATCATCGCCAAGGATCTCTGCACAGGTAAGCTGGTTCGCTTCAGCGCCAATGCTGTGGTTATCGCAACTGGTGGTTATGGTAACACCTACTTCCTCTCTACCAACGCTATGGGATGTAACTGTACAGCCGCTGTTCAGTGTTATCGCAAGGGTGCTTACTTTGCAAATCCCTCTTACGTTCAGATTCACCCCACCTGTATCCCCGTTCATGGCGACAAGCAGTCTAAGCTTACTCTGATGTCTGAGTCGCTGCGTAACGATGGTCGTATTTGGGTGCCGAAGAACATCGAGGATGCCAAGGCTCTGCAGGCTGGTACCAAGCAGGGTTGGGAGATTCCTGAGGAGGATCGCGACTACTATCTGGAGCGCCGTTATCCTGCCTTCGGTAACCTCGTACCTCGTGACGTGGCCTCTCGCGCCGCTAAGGAGCGTTGCGACAAGGGCTTTGGTGTTAACAACACAGGTCTGGCAGTATTCCTCGACTTCTCTGAGTCTATCAACCGTCTGGGTATCGACGTCATCATGCAGCGTTATGGCAACCTCTTCGAGATGTACGAGGAGATTACCGACGTATTCCCTGGCGATATTGCTAACGAGATCAATGGTGTGAAGTACTACAAGCCAATGATGATCTATCCTGCTATCCACTACACCATGGGTGGTATCTGGGTTGACTACGAGCTGCAGACCTCTATTCCTGGTCTGTTCGCTATCGGTGAATGTAACTTCTCTGACCACGGTGCTAATCGTCTGGGTGCTTCTGCGCTGATGCAGGGTCTGGCCGATGGTTACTTCGTACTGCCTTACACCATCCAGAACTATCTGGCTGATCAGGCTGTATGGCCAAAAGTTTCTACCGATCTGCCAGAGTTCGACGCTGCTGAGAAGGCCGTTGACGCAGAGCTCGACCGTCTGTTGAACATCAAGGGTAAGCGTTCTGTTGACTCTATCCACAAGGAACTTGGCCACATCATGTGGGAGTATGTAGGTATGGGTCGCACCGCTGAGGGTCTGAAGACAGGTCTGAAGAAGATGCACGAGCTGGAGAAGGAGTTCGACTCTAACCTGTTCGTTCCTGGCACTAAGGAAGGCCTGAACATCGAGCTTGACAAGGCTATCCACCTACGTGACTTCTTCACCATGGGTCAGCTCGTTGCATTCGACGCCCTCTCTCGTAACGAGTCTTGCGGTGGTCACTTCCGTGAGGAGTATCAGACCGAGGAAGGCGAGGCTAAGCGCGACGACGAGAACTACTTCTATGTAGGCTGCTGGGAGTACAAAGGCAAGGGCAACGAACCTGAGCTCATCAAGGAGCCCCTGGAGTACGAGGCTATTAAGGTACAGACACGTAACTATAAGAACTAAGGAATTATGGCAAAGAATATTTCATTTACAATAAAGTTCTGGCGCCAGAATGGCCCCAAGGACCAGGGACATTTCGACACCCACGAGATGCACGATATTCCCGACGACACCTCGTTCCTTGAGATGCTTGACATCCTGAACGAGGAGCTCATCAACGAAGGCAAGGAGCCATTCGTATTTGACCACGACTGCCGCGAGGGTATCTGCGGTATGTGCTCACTCTACATCAACGGTACACCTCATGGTAAAACAGAGCGTGGCGCAACAACCTGTCAGCTCTACATGCGCCGTTTCAACGATGGTGACGTCATCACCGTCGAGCCTTGGCGCTCAGCAGCCTTCCCCGTGATTAAGGACTGTATGGTCGACCGCAATGCCTTCGATAAGATTATCCAGGCAGGTGGTTACACCACTATCCGAACAGGTCAGGCTCAGGATGCCAACGCTATCCTGATTCCCAAGGAGGATGCCGACGAGGCTATGGACTGCGCATCTTGCATCGGCTGTGGCGCTTGCGTTGCCGCTTGTAAGAACGGCTCTGCCATGCTGTTTGTATCCAGCAAGGTATCTCAGCTCGCCCTGCTTCCTCAGGGTCGCGTAGAGGCTGCCCGTCGTGTGAAGAACATGATTGCTAAGATGGATGAGCTCGGCTTCGGTAACTGTACCAACACTCGCGCCTGCGAGGCAGTATGTCCTAAGAACGAGACTATCGCCAACATCGCCCGCCTGAACCGCGAGATGATTAAGGCAAAGTTGGCAGACTAAAGTAGGTGACTTTAGTCAAGGCTTTTAAGCTGACTAAAATTGGTTTTAGTCAAGGCTTTTAAGCCGACTAAGTTACACCTTATTTATAATAAGAGCGCTACAGAATAATCTGTGGCGCTCTTTACTATATTATTCATTTGCCGCATACTTTTGTGCGCACAGAGGTTCCTGGTATACGTTCCCGATGGCATAAAAAGGTTTTTTGTTAAGTTATGCTAAATAAAGTTTGACTTAGGCCTATTAATGTGTCTTATAGATGTAACGCAAAAATTAAAATGAAAAAAAGTGTGTTTGAACAGAAAGCCCGCTCGTGGCGAGAAAAGGCTCTTAGTGTGAGCCAGAGTTACGGAGCGGGCAAAGATGAGGCAGAAGACATCGCTCAGGATGTGATGCTCCGTCTATGGCAGATGCACGATGAATTGGAACAATACCATTCAATTGAGGCAATCGTAACGCTGATGGCCAAGCATCTATTGAGAAACCACCAGCGGCGAAAACCTTCAGAGACCTTAGACGAAGCCATCACAGTAAGTCTCAAGACTAATCCACACGACGAGTTGGAGATGAAAGAAGACGATGCATGGTTGACGAAACGACTGAAACAGTTGCCCACAACCCAGCGAACCTTATTATATATGCGACAGGTTGAGAGACGTAGTTACGAAGAAATAGCACGTCTGCTAAGCATAGAGACCACATCGGTAAGTACACTGTTGGCCCGGGCACGACGAACATTATTAGAAGACATTAAACGCAGATACAAGATATGATACAGTACACAAAGCAATACATTGAACAACTGCTCGACAAGTTCATGGCGGGCACATCAACATTGGAGGAGGAAGACATCCTTAGCCAGTATTTTGCTCAGGACTGTATTCCGACAGAATGGGAGCAGTACAGGCTACTGTTTGCCGAGTTGGAAGCGATGAAACCATCAGTCAAGTCCAAGCGCATCTGGCTTAGATGGAGCATAGCAGCAGCATTTATTGGCGTGGTATTTGCTACTATGTTATTTCTGAACGACAAACCTGCAGAGCCTATGATTGCTGACAATAAGACGGTTCAAACAGATTCTGTGAAAACCGAAGTGTACAACGAAAAGTCGCTGCCCGATACAACAGTACAGCAAGGACAACAGTTTGTGCCCCAAAAGTCTGTCAAGAGGAGAAAACGTAAGATGGAACCAACAATCCACGATTACGACAAGGCTTACGCCCTGATGGCTCAGGCAGAACAGGAACAGATGGAGGCGAAACGACAGATAGAACAGGCACAGCGGGAAATCATCGAGGCCCAGTTGGCTGCCTACGGCTACATCCCTGTGATGCAAGAAGATGGTACCATTATATATACTAACGAACAAACAGAATTTATTGCATATGAAGAGTAAAAAAATCATGGTGGCTATGATGTTGATGCTATCTGCCACCGTTGCAAATGCACAGCAAAACATCGAGAAGGCATTCGAAGCCCTATTGAATGAAGAGAATGTTGAAATAAAGACTCAACACGCCTTGGAGCGTGACCCTGAGACAGGCAAGAAAACGGCTCAGGCAGATGTCTATGACTTTGAGGTGTCAAGCCCCACTGGCCTTTACCGTATCAAGGCCGTCCAAAAGGCTTTCGAGAAAGACAAGGCTGCAGCCTATCAATATAGGACAGTCAGCCATCCTGGAAGCGATTATATGTCTTTGGCCGTTGGCGACGGCAAATCCCAGTCGGTGGCTATTGGCAAGATAAAGGGTTCTGATTATATCTATGGCTGCTTCCTCGACAAGGACGACACCGAGAAGAAATATCGCTATGCCTATGCTATAGAATGGTTGGAAAAAGGCAAGAAGACACAGGTTCGACTGGCCAAGACCTACGCCACAACGCAGGAATACCGTCAAGGTGGGAAAAGCATTGGCAGAGTGTTTATCAACGGAAAAGTAATCAATGTGGATGGCAACAGCTTCTCTTTTGGCAGTGGTTTCCCCTTCGACGACAGTTCTGTATTTGATGTCGACTCAGTACGTGAGAAATCTCCAGAAGCATGGCTTAGCGAGTTTAATACTTACAAGAATCTCTTTCTGAAGAATCCCAATGGTACAGCAGCCAGCCACTATGCCACATCTATCTACAAACTCTGCAAAAATGCCAAGTCACTGGAAACCGATGAGAAGAAGATAGTTGTCACCGAACTAACTAAACTAGATGCAGCAGCTAAAGATGAATTCATTCAGAACGTATTCAGAATGAGTATTAAAAAGTTAAAGGAATAACCTTAAAACCTATCGGTTAACAGTCTGTCAGCTAATTGTCAGACAAATGTCAGTAAAATAAATCTCTCTCTTTAAAATCTCTTCATACCTTTGTCGTCAAAAAACAACTGGTATGAAGAGATTCATAAAGAACAATTATTTTAATAAGAAAATGAAGAGTGTAAACACGATTTTTACATTCCTGCTATTCGTATGCCCATGCGCCAGTTGGGCTCAGCAGGATCCATCCTCAACATCGTGACGCTTACCAACACCAAGATGCAAGGTGTAACAGGTGTGGTGTCGAGTTCAATTAATACGCTGGGCCATCCCAATTTCTACTCGTCGTTAACAGGGCAGATGGAAAAACTCATGCTCTCTGTAGACTATGACTATAACGGTATGACCAAGCGCGACAGCTATAACCGCACAAGTCATCAAGAGTGTTGATCAGGATTTGGATAAGGAAGCGATGCGCGTCATCAAAAAGATGCCTCGTTGGATTCCTGGCCAACAGACAGACCGTAAGGTAAGAGTGAGATATATTATTCCCGTTATTTTCCGATTATAAATTTCGTTCGGTTTTATGCCGAATGCAGGATAGAGAAGTCTATCTTCTTGTTGAGGCGGCTCTTGGTGCTACGGATAGCTTGTTCCGAACAGCAGAAAGAACGGGCCTTTTGGCGGTCGTTCTTGCCGTAATACTCCATGATGCAGAAGAAAGTCTCTTTGGGTGTCAGGGGCGAAGAGGCTTTGTCTAACAGGGAAGCCAGGGTGGAATCGACTATTGGAAGGGTTTTAAGCACCGCCTGTTCTTCCTGCTTGCCCATTTGGCTGATGTTTTGGTCGTTGATGACGGCGATATGATTCTCGGCCTTTTTAAATAGAGAGTCGTATAGCTTGTTGAACTCGTCGGTCAGTTCACCACCTCTGGTAAAGCACAGGTCGTTGATGTTCTCTGCCACGCTTTTGTCTTTGCTAAACAGCGACAAATAGTAAGCTACACCTCCGACTGCCATGTAGCAGTCAATAATCTCAGGCCGCTCATAGTTGAACCCCTTGCTTTGGAAGTATTGTTCTGTTTCTTCAAGACAGAAAGGAGAAACCAGCATCTTGTGGGTAACACGGTTGTGCAGTCCACCTCTGGCGTTGATCAGTTTCTTTAGCATCCATGATGTGGCCGAACCACAGACAATCAGCTTGATGTCATTCCGATAGTAGGCCCAGTCATTCCAGAAGTGCTCTAATGCTCCAAGAAAATGGGATTTCGGCGTGTCAATCCATGGAAGTTCGTCAATGAATATGATTTTGGTGCCCTCTCCCTGTTTCTCAATGTTTTTGGAGAGCATTCGGAAAGCCTCTGTCCAGCTCTTGGGTACTTGGCCGTCATGGAAGAAATCTTCAAGTGCGTATGAAAAATTCAGTAGTTGGTCTCCAAGGCGAGCCTTCTCTTTACCCGTCATTCTGAAGGTGAATCTACCTTCCAGCAGTTCCTTCACAAGAAAAGTCTTGCCTACACGACGTCTGCCATAAATGGCAACAAATTCTGACTGTTCTGAAGAAATGTACTTCTTCAACTCCATTTTCTCTTTTTCACGACCAATAATAAATTTTTCCATATCGTCATTATATGTAATCTGGCGCAAAGTTAATAAAAACATCTGATTGCGCCAGATTATAGCTTAGGGTTAGGGCATCCTTTTCCATTTATCGACAGCGGACCCAGACTTTGTGGGAGCCGGCACCTTTGGTCTTGATGCCTGATTGAGGGTCGGCGACGAGCTTGGCAAGTTCACGGGAGGCTGTAGTGTAGCTGAGGCCGTTGAGGTTGGCGTATTCCTGGAGGGTGTTGAAACCGTGTTTATCGATGTGGTTCAGGGCTCGTTGCAGGCGTTCTTCAGGGGGTATGGAAGGTAAACTTTCAAACAATCATGGTGACGGGTTTTTGATTGAATCCTAAAGCAAGTCGGTAAGCGTATTCGCTTTTGAGCCTTCTGACAGCAAATCATTGATTCACTGGTAACAACACATTGAAACGCTCACAGTAAATCAATGTCTCAGTTCCTAACGTTGGTGCATTAACAAATAAGCGCCGCTTATTGAAAAATAAAGTGTACTTATTGGGGAATACTTCGTATTTATTGCGCAAGAAGTGCCGCTTCTGATTATTTTTATTTTTGTAAAATTGCTACCATACTACCATACACCTCTTGAAAGTCCTTTATTTAAAGCATTTGTCGTATTGTGGCAGCAACTGGTAGTATGGTAGCAAAAGGTCATTTTAGCCCAAAATACAGCAAAAAAGCCTGTTTTTAATGAAAAATCACTATTGTTTCGATGAAAAATCGACGTTTTTGATAAGTAATATCACTTTCGGGTCGTTCCGAAGTCACTTTCAAGTCGTTCCGCAGTCATCTACGAGGTGTTCCGAAGTCACTTTACCCTACTAAACTGACTTCGGAACGGTCGTAAAGTGACTCACCTTCGAGGCGTAATAACGTCAGGAACGACCCTAAAGTGACACATCTAAATCTATTAAGAGTTTTTGATTGAATCCTGAATAACCCTCCCACAGGAGCCGGTAAAAAACGAGGAACGTGTCACTTCATGCTATGACTAGCACGGAACTCGTCGAGCTGCTTAAAACAGTGGCGGTCGATAATCTCCTCTAATTTGCGATCGTGGTTGCTGCGGATACCGGCAAAGCTGTCGCCAAACACCATCAGAATACCATTTTCCTTGGTATAGGGCAGCCAGATATTTGTTGACAGGGGCTTCCCTTCGTGGGCAAAGTGAGCCCAGTTTGCACTCATAACGTCTGCAAATGTCTTGCCGTTGCCACCAGCGTTCATGATAGCTTTTACCTGATTGGTATAATGATGATAGACATCGAAGCAGTATTTTAATTCAGCACCATGTGCAGAGCCTTTGTTGGTATTACTTCGCAAATCCTGTTCTTCAAATGTATACATATAGACATAGGTGTCAGCCTTGCGCTTGCCACCAATGGCATCAGCGGTAATGATGGTCTTGGGACGGAAGAGCCAGTCGATGCTTAGCAAGTCAGCAGGCAACCGTTCAAGGGTTTTATGTGGATAGGCTTCTAAGAATGCGCTGATGTAGGCATCGGTCTCGTCACCGAAAGTGCGCTGTAGTTCAGTACGAGCCTGTGCAAAGCTAATCTTCTGTCCGTAGCGTACACGTTGCAACTCGTTGAATGTGGTGCCAATCATGATAGGAATATCGTCGTTGAAGTCACAGAAGTCGGGTTGAAAGGGCTGTTTTACCAGTACTTCGCCATCGGGTGTAGGTCCAAAGCCCCACATCATGGGCGTACCAGGACGGCGGGTGCCGATGCTGGCAGCCATTGCCCGCTGACCAGCAGCATAGAGTTCTTCGTAGGGCACTTTTTTAATTTTATCAACGTTCTTTTTGTCAATATTCAGTTCCTTCAGCACAGCTTCTCCCAGTTCCTCTGTCATCGCCTTGGTGTTGACGTTAAGGATGGTACCACTCATGATGATGGCCTTGTGGAACAGACCTTTAGCGACAGGCATACAAAGCAGCGTGCCTACCTTGCCGCCACCACCAGATTCGCCAAAGATAGTCACGTTGTTGGGGTCGCCACCAAACTGACGGATATTTTTCTGTACCCATTGCAAAGCCTGCACTACGTCAAGCATGCCCACATTGCCAGAGTACTTGTATTTCTTTGAAATGGTAGAAAGGTCAAGGAAACCAAGGATATTCAAGCGGTGGTTAATGCCAACCACCACAACATCCTTCTTTGCCAGACACATGCCTGGATCCCATTCTGAGGTGCCACTATCGAAACCACCACCATGCAACCATACCATCACGGGCTTAAGACGATTCCCTTGGCTACTTGGAGAAGGGGTAGAGGTAAGGCTTGTTGTCCATACATTCAACACGCAGCATTGTTCTGACATCTTGTCTTCGCCCAGCTTCTGTCTGGTGTTCTGCATAGCCTGTGGGCCAAAATGGTCGCAAACGCGGGCGCCACTCCACTTCTTGACAGGCTTTGGTGGCATGAATCGCTCGACTGTGGCATAGGGAATGCCTAGAAAGCCCATCGACCCTTCTTGGTCGATACCTTTTACGAGTCCTGACTCTGTTTTAACCACCATGGGGTCTTGTTGAGCTACGGCAGCCAATGACATCAGCATGGCTAGCATAAGGAATAGTTGTCGCTTCATAGATCATCAATTCATTAGTTTTCTGCTGCAAAGATACAAATAAGCGAGAACAATACAAAACAAATACAAAAAAATCCGCAGGCATCACGTCTGCGGATTTAAAATATTCTACACTCATCTCTATTTTACTTTATCAGTACCTTTGCATTCTTGCAGATGTACATAGCCTCAAGGGCTGCTACGGCCTCAACGGCCAGCGAAATCATTGTTAACATCATAATCATTTCCTTTCTCTAATCTTTAAATTTGTTATCCTGTTAATTATCTCTGTCCCCTCTCTTAGGGACGCTTGTTTTTTTCCTTTTGTTGCTGCAAAGATACGACACTTTTAGATTCGTTGGATATAATCAGAGGGTATTTTGAAAGAAAATGGGCTATTCATTGACGTTAATCAAATAAATAGTGTATCTTTGCACCATAAATACTGAAATTGTCATAAATAACGGAGAAGACACTATGTTATACAGAAAGACTGTTATTATTACCTTATTATTATTATGTACGGGTTGGGTGCAGACAGCCTGCGCCCAAAATACGATTGAGAGCATCCGCAAGACGTATCAGAGTGTGAAGGAAGGAATAGCGCTAATGAGCGAGGACTTCCCTTCAGATGGCCCTATGAACTGCGTATGTGGTTCGACGGTAAACGCCTGCTGCGCTTTAATGCCAAGAAGTTCGATTCGTCGTTGACTTATTTCGACATTGAAACCTTGAAACAGGGCTCCTTTAAGGATGAATACACGGGTAAAACCATTCCTGAGAAGTTCAGCGATGAGGTGAACCGATGCAAGCAGAGTGCCCAAAACAAGCTTAAGTTGTTTAAGGCCATTGACAACAGATAAGGAAAGAATTATTTACTCTGCGTTAAACTTCTTTCTATTGACAGCGTCCAGAATAAAGAAGGTATGTATATTAATGAATTAATAACATCTGTCAACGATGCGGTGTGGGGCTATGTGCTCATCTTCGCATTGGTGGGTTGTGGCGTATGGTTTACGTTCAAGACTCGCTTTGTACAGTTCCGCATGGTGGGCGAGATGTTGCGACTGCTTACCGACTCGGCTGTAGATACAGTTGAGGAACAAGTCAAGGAACAACAAGCAGGCGAAAAGAGTAAACACATCTCATCGTTTCAAGCTTTTGCCGTCTCTGTGGCTACGCGTGTTGGAACAGGCAATCTGGCAGGTGTGGCATCAGCTATTGCTATTGGTGGACCTGGTGCCGTATTCTGGATGTGGGTTATCGCACTCATTGGCTCAGCGACAGCTTTCGTAGAGTCAACGTTGGCACAGCTGTTCAAGCAAAAACATAAAGACTCGTTTATTGGTGGTCCAGCCTATTATATCCAGCGTGGTTTGCATAAGCGGTGGATGGCTGTCACGTTTGCTGTGCTGATGACCTTGCAGTTTGGACTTTCTAACAATTCTATTCAGGCTAACACCATTTGTGGTGCTATGCAGGAGGCCTTTGGCTGGTCGCCAGTATGGGTGGGAGGTGTGTTGGCGGCTCTTGGCCTGTTTATTGTTTTTGGCGGAATCCAGCGTATTGCTCAAGTTAGTGCTGTGCTGGTGCCTGTAATGGCGATAGGCTATATACTCTTGGCCATTGTGATTATCGTGATGAATATTGGACTGATACCCCACGTCTTCAAACTGATAGTGCTTAATGCTTTTGGCATTGAACAGATAGCAGGTGGTGGCATTGGTGCAACCATCATGAATGGCGTAAAGCGCGGCCTCTTCTCCAACGAGGCGGGCGAGGGTAGTGCACCAAACGTGGCAGCAACGGCCTCAGTCACTCACCCAGTCAAACAGGGTTTGATTCAGGCGTTAGGCGTGTTTACCGATACCTTGCTGGTGTGCTCGTGTACTGCCTTTATCATTCTGATTAGTGGTCTTTTCAGCGTACCTGAACTCAATGGCATTGCCTTGACGCAGTCGGCCTTGCAGTCAGAGGTAGGCTCTATTGGTCCTATCTTCATTGCTGTCGCCATTTTCCTCTTTGCTTTCTCCAGCATCATTGGTAACTACTATTATGGCGAGGCTAATATCCGCTTCATTACGCCTAATACGAGTGTGATGACTGTCTATCGCATCCTTTCTGCTGGTGTGATGGTTGTCTTTGGTGCTTTGGCCAGTTTCGAACTTGTCTGGAATATAGTCGACTTCTTCATGGCCTTCCTCACGGCCTGCAACCTTATAGCCATTGTGCTACTGGGGCGCTATGCTTTCCGTTTGCTTGACGACTATCGTAGTCAGAAACGGCAGGGCATTAAGGAACCCACGTTCCATCGCAGTCAGCTGCCAGAATTGGAAAAGGAATTAGAATGTTGGGAGTAATCAGTAATAATTGACAATTGATAGTTGATAATGAAGAGATTGTTGATGATAATGATATCTGCTTGGTGTGTAGTGTTGACTGCTGATGCACAGGCGTTTGAAAGCGATTTTCAAGACAGCACATTGCGACTTGACTATGTGCTGGCTGGCAATGCCAAGCAGCAGCACATATACTATTGCAACGCCAGCAAGTCTGCTCGCTGGGCAGGCCGTAAGGCGCGTTTGGCTGAGATTCCTCTGCTCGGAAACGGACAGATCATGTTGAGCGACCACGAAACGGGTCGTTTACTCTATGTGCATACCTTCTCAACGCTGTTTCAGGAATGGCAGGCAACTGAAGAGGCCACACGTGTTGATCGTGCCTTCCAGACATCCTTTAATGTCCCCATGCCGAAGCGTCCTGTAGATGTCAAGGTGACGCTGACGGATTTCCATGCTAAGGTGAAGGGCGAGTTAAAGCACACGTTAAATCCTGCAGACATTCTGATTCGTGAGGTTAGCGAACCCCAAGAAACGTTTCGTTATGTCTGGACAGGAAAGACGCTGCCTAACGGACAACCGGACATCACGTCGTGTATTGATTTAGCCATCATAGCTGAAGGCTATTCACACGAAGAGATGGAAAAGTTCTATACGGACAGCCGTCGTGTGGTTGACGCTTTGTTTGTCCACGAGCCGTTTACATCCATGAAATCGCGTTTTAATGTGGTGACTGTGGCTACCGAGTCAGCTAAGAGTGGTCCTTCCATTCCTCATGTTGGTCTATGGCGACAGACACCGGCTGCTGTTCATTATGACACGTTTTATTCTAACCGTTATCTGATGACCAGCGAGATGCATCGCATTTATGATTTGCTCAATGGCATTCCTTTCGAGCATATCATCGTGCTGGTCAATAGCAGCACGTATGGCGGCGGCGGCATATACAATCAGCTTACTGTTACTACCAGCGACCATCCGACTTTCCGTCAGGTTCTGGTGCATGAGTTTGGTCATGCCTATGGTGGTTTGGGCGACGAGTATTTCTACGACGACGGTTATGAGACCATGTATCCTGCTGACACAGAACCTTGGGAACCTAACCTGACAACCCTTGTCAATTTCGAATCAAAGTGGGCCGACATGGTGCCTAAAGGAACGCCTATACCTACGCCACCAGTAAAAACGCCCGAAAAGAAACGAGGCAAAAAACTTTCTGAGCGAGAGCAGTTGAACACCTTGACACAGCGCGTTGGCGTGTTCGAGGGTGGCGGCTATCAGTCAAAGGGCGTCTACCGTCCTGCCCAGGAGTGCCGTATGAAAATCAACGAGGTCGAGAACTTCTGTCCTGTATGCTCACGTGCTCTTGTGCGGATCACAGATTTCTATACAAGTCATTGAACTTTGAACAATAAACATTAAATAAACCAACACAATGAAAAAGATGAAGAATCTACTATTCATGCTACTTGCCGCCTTTGCGGTAAACATGTCTGCTGATGCAGCAAAGTATCGTAACGTATTCGTAGAAATGGGTTATCAGCCAGCCCAGGTCGATGCCAAGTTGAAGGAAGTGTTCAACGACGTATTCCGTGGTCCCAACAAGGTCTACTTTGAGGTGGGCGATACGATGGGCTACGTATCAGACATCAAGAACCACGATGCCCGTACTGAGGGTATGTCGTATGGTATGATGGTTGCTGTGCAGTTTGGCGAGAAGGACATCTTCGACCGTCTGTGGCGCTGGAGCAAGAAGTACATGCAGCACCAGAGCGGCACGCGCGAAGGCTACTTTGCCTGGAGTTGTAGGGTTGATGGTACGCAGAACTCTCCTGGTGCTGCCAGCGATGGCGAGTTGTATTTCATTACCGCTCTTCTTTTTGCCTCCAACCGCTGGGGCGACAACACAGGTATCAACTATAAAGCCGAGGCTCAGCGCATCCTGAACTGCGTCCAGCCTAAGGAGTACACACCTGAACCACGTCAGGGCGGCTTTGGCGGTTTCGGAGGTTTTGGTGGTAGCCAACAGCAGGGTCCGCAGAAGATGTATCTCATCGACCCTGAGACCAAGCTCATTACCTTTACCCCTGATGGCTTTGGTCAGCGTCATACCGATCCCTCTTACCATATTCCTGCCTTCTACGAAGTTTGGGCCAAGTATGCTGACGACGGACGTTCTGCCCATTGGAAAGAGTGTGCTAAGGCTTCGCGCGAGTTCCTGCACAAGTGTATTGACGAGAAGACGGGTCTGAATGGCGACCAGTGCCAGTTTGACGGCAGCGAGATGCAGGGCTTCCGATTCCCAGGTCGTCCTCAGGGTCAGCAGAACGGAGCACCCCAGACACCTCCTCGCAATGGTAACAACAACTTCCGTTACGACTCTTGGCGCGTGCCAATGAATATCACTCTCGACTACGAGTGGAGTGGGGCCGACGCCAAGTGGCAGCAAAAGTATGGCGAGACCATCCAGAACTTCTTCTACTCACAGGGTATCGACAAGTATGTCGACCAGTATCGCAAGGATGGTACATTGCCAGAAGGCAACGAGATTCTGGGTGCAGGTGGATTCCGCAAACTGCGCCACAGCATTGGCCTGATGAGTACGCTGGCTGCCGCCTCGATTCTTTGTAAGCACGACAAAAAGAAAGAGTTCGTCGACGCCCTTTGGAATGCGCGCCACGAACCCTTTGAGGATGGTTATTTCGATGCTTACTACGATGGACTATTGCGCCTGTTTGCCTTTATGCACCTCAGCGGCAACTATCGTATCATCGAGAAAAAGTAAGCCTTCGAGAGTTATTTAACTTTCCATACATTTAGAACGATGCCCTTGAACGACTGTGAGAACTCAGGTTCGCAGACGAAGAGGGCATTGTTCATCCAACCGTATTTGCTGTCAGCAGGAGCCTCGAACTGTGGGGCACACTTAAAGTAGAAGCCACCATTGCCACTGGCTATGATGCCGCGATTGCGAACGTGAATGTAGACGCCGTCATCTGTCTTGATGCAGTAGATGGCTTCAACTTCTGATCGTCCATTGGCACCATTCAACTGGTAGTCGGCGCCTCCGTTAAGGATGGTACCCTTGATGCCTGGACCCTCAAACTCACCGCCGGTAATGGGAATCACCGTACGGCGTCCGTGTTGCGTGTTGTTGATACTAAAGCTTTCGCCCAATGTCACTCTCAGTTGCAGGGCAAACTCCAGCTGTGGTGTGTTCTTGGGTTGATACGTTTGTGCGCTGACATTCATGACGAAAGCAGTCAGCAATGCGATTAATGCAAATTTCTTCATCGTCTGTTAATTAATTAGTTAGTTAAATCGTTTGCAAAGATAGATAAAACCAAATGAATAACCAAATTTTATTTCAATAAATTGTACCTTCGCAACGATTAAGGACTATCCAAGGAAAAACAGGCTGACGCCAAATACGGAAATGATGGCTCCAAGGACGGCTCGCCAAGTTATCTTCTCCTGGAAGAGCCAATACGAAGGCAACAGGATGATAATGGGCGTCATAGCCATCAGCGTCGAGGCAATGCCTGCTGCGGTATATTGTACAGCCATCAACGAAAAGCCTACCCCTACAAAGGGGCCGAAGATAGTGGTAGCTGTAGCCACGCTAAGCCCTTTTTTATCGTGCAAGGCCTCACGCAAAGGTGCCATTCCATCGCGAAAACACAGCAATAGCCCAAAGCCGACGATGCCAGCAATGCATCGATAGAAGTTGGCACTAAACGGTACCAGCCAATCGGGCATATCAGCAGAGAGTTCGTAGTGGTCCATACCTATCTTGCTCAGTACCAGACCCACGCCTTGACAAACAGCGGCTCCGATAGCAAACAGAACGCCGTTAAGGGGTAGTTTCAGCGATACCTTGTGATGCTCGCCACGTCCCAATACAGAGATGCTGATGCCAAATAGCGTCACCAGCATAGCTACGATACTCATCTGCGTCATCTGCTGAACCAACGTCACCCACGCCATCAGAGCTGCCGCCAAGGGGGCCAGCGTCATAAAGAGTTGTCCGTAGCGTGAACCTATAATAATATAACATTGGAAGAGGCAATAGTCCCCAATCACATAGCCCACAAGTCCAGACAGCAGCATCCATCCAGCCGCCTCTGTAGAAGCTCCTGCAGGCAAAGGATTACCCGTCACCACACCAAAGAGCACCAGCGAGAACAGCAATGCTAAAGACATGCGTAGCACGTTCAGCGTCAAGTTACCCAAGCGCTTCGAACCAAACTCGCTCAGCAACGCCGTCGCCGTCCACGAGAATGCCACACCTATTGATATCAGTTCACCTATATAAGTCATCGTTCGTTTAGTTTGCGAGTGCAAAGGTAACTACTTTATCCTAATTCTACAAAATAAAATCATAATTTGTATGATGTCTTTCAGAAAGTTTTTGTATCTTTGCAGAAAATTTTAATTGCGAAGTTTGAAATGCACGTTGCAAAGTCTGCAATTTATATTGCAAACTTTGTGATATAGATTGCAAAGTCTGAAATAAAAGATAATATTGGTAGTATGGCTAATTATGTGATTAAGGAGATGCCCACAGGCATGGGCAACGGCAAAAAAGGAAGATTATTCCCCAAAATGCAAGTCTATACGGAGTTCGACTATGACAAGGTCGTTGAGCTCGTTCATACCAACTCGCCTGCCTTCAGCGAAGCAACTGTTCGAGGCGTGCTGGATACGCTGGCAGTCGTCATGAAGTCGTATTTGCCGATGGGCCATACGATGAAAATCGACAACTTAGGCGTGTTCTCGCTGTCGCTGGAATTTGCTGACAATGAGATAGATGCCAATACTAAACAGGAAGGCTCCAAAGCAGAACCCAAGAAGAAATACCACCACGTAAGGGTAAAGGGCGTAAATTTCAAGGTTGACAAAAAGTTGGTGGATGACATCAACAAAGAAAACACCTTTGAACGCACACCCAGCACACCCACATCTCCCTCGCCCTATACCCTCGAAGAGCGTCTGCAGCGTGCATTAAGCCATATCGACAAGCATGGCTTTATCACATTGCAAGAATATGCCAACCTCAACGGCCTCAACTACAGCACCGCTTCTCGCGAACTCACTAAACTCGTCGCCGACCCCTACTCAGGCATCAAGCCCAAAGGCGCCGCCTCCCACAAAGTCTGGGTCCGCAGGTAAACATCTTACATTTTGAACTGGTAACCAAGGGTGAGCCACAAGGAGTTGCTGCGCCAAGTTTCGTCCAGCACCTTGTGGTTACAAAAGTTGGTCAATCCGATATTGTAACGTAAGTCAACAACCATATTGTGAAACTCGTAGGATATGCCAGCAGGAATGGAGATGCCCACACGGTGGAAAGAGTCAGTATTTGTTGTAGTATTTCCCATCAGCGTCTCCTTGCCCTGCAAGAGGTAGTCCACCTGTAAACCAGCTTTTAGAGACAGGCCAGGCAACATGTTGGGCTCTATGTAGAAGTTTGCCAAAACGGGAACGCTTAAGAAGTACAGCGATTGTTTCCATTCGTCCACACCACCTTTTTCATCGAACTGAAAACCCTCGTTGGAATACATCAATCCCATAGAGATGCCAAGTTGCGACCACATCTGATATTGTGTTTCCACGCCGGCTGTCAAACCCCATTTGTGCTTCGCATCCATCGACTCCTCCTTTCCATTGCCGTCCAAATACAGCACGTCGTCCACCGAAAGGACTGATGAGTTAATACCTACACGTGGCGTGATACTCCACGAACCTGTTTCTTGTTGTGCCCTAACTCCGAGGAGAAAAGCCAAAAAGGCAAATATTAGTGTGATTCGTTTCATTATGAACTGTTTTTAATTATAACGCAGGCAAAAGCTTTTTATTGCCTTAACAAAATGAACTTCGAAACATAAAGCAACAACGGCCTGTATTTAACTCAAAAGTTCTTTGAGAAGGCGATACTCAATATGACAAATATACGAATTATTTCCGAATTAACGAATAAAGTCACAGAAAAAGTTGTATCTTTGCTGAGAAAAATATATGTTTCACATGAAAGAACAACGACGAGCTATTGTTATGGGGGCGACTTCAGGCATAGGGCTTGAAGTAGCCAAAGCGCTGGCTGGGAAAGGATGGCTGGTAGGTATTGCAGGACGACGACAGGAACTGCTACAACAGATTCAGCGTAAGCATTTAAACATTGTGGCTACAGAGCAGATAGACGTGACAAAAGCAGATGCCACAGAGCATTTGCAGACGCTGATTGGCAAGATGGGTGGAATGGACCTTTATTTCCACAGTTCTGGCATCGGCTACCAGAATACGGAACTCGATATGGAGCTAGAACTGGCTACCGTTGAGACGAATGCGGTGGGTATGACGCGTATGGTGGGAGCAGCCTTCCACTACTTCGAGGAACATCCTGAACAAAAGGGGCAGATAGCCGTCATTAGTAGTATTGCAGGAACTAAAGGACTTGGGGCAGCACCAGCCTATTCATCCACGAAGCGTTTTGTGAACCATTATCTGGAGTGCCTTACCCAACTCTGCCATATACGTCACCTCAGTCATATCAGCATTCACGACATCCGTCCTGGCTTCGTGCGTACAGCCCTTATCAGTGGTAGTAACTATCCCCTGCAACTTGACGCTGCAAAGGTGGCACAGCAAATCGTCAGAGGTTTGGAACATGGACGACATATTATTACCATTGACTGGCGCTATCGTCTGCTCGTCTTCTTCTGGCGACTTATTCCCCATCGGCTATGGGTCAGATTGCGAATTAAATAATTATCGCTAAAGCCTTACAAGCCGTATCTGTTCATGCCCGATGCCGCGGAGATGCAATTCATTTATATATGAGGCCGTTGACCGCCCTTGTTGTACTGACAGTGCAGGAGCAGGCCTTTGACTCACGGTAGGAGTGTTATCAAACGTCAGATTCTCCTAACAAAAACGGAATAACTCCAACATACTTGATACCATCTTCATCAGTCCACGTCTCCAACACCTCATCATCTTTTAACTTATATCGCTCCACAATATCCTTGATATATACTCTTTTATGGAGTCCTTTTAGGTATTTGCGCTTTTCCGTCTCATCCTTCTCCAACACCGCCAGCGGCATACCGCCATATGTAAGATATTCCTCCAGAGCATCAGCCTTCTCCAGTCCCGATATGGGATAATACTCTTTGAACGACAATGGATAGACCTTAATCTCCGATCCACGATCACGGAAAGAAAAATCGGGCTGACTATTTGGTTGGTCCGATTTTTTGTTTTATATTTGCACTCAAGATGGAACAGATAGAAAGAATTAAGGAGATGGAACTGCGGATGGAACGAGCGGCTAAAGCCGTGATGGAACTATCGGCAGCGTTGGAGAATTATGAGGCTGTACAGGAGGACATCGCAGCACTTGAACAGTATTACAGTAGCGAGGAGTGGAAACTGGACTTTGCTGCTGATGAGGCAGGACTTCTGCCCGCTGACCTGAAGCGTGGGGTGCTTTCTGAGGATGGCATTTGGAACCTGCTCTCGGATGTCAGAGAATTGGATAAAAGAATAAAACAAGATTAATCAGGGTTCCGCTGGAAAAAGCGTGTAAGGATGATGAAAGAACAACGACGAGCAATTATTGTGGGGGCGACTTCGGGTATAGGGCTTGAAGTGGCTAAAGTTTATCGCTGTTGCAAAGAGACAAACTTTTTTGAAGAAAAAGCGGGTAGTCTAAATTTTTATTTGTAATTTTGTGGCGAAATACCGTTTGTTATCAAAATGGACCAAAAGAGAATATTGAAGTTCCTACGCCAGGTGATGGCTAATAATAACCGTGAATGGTTTCAGGAACATAAGAAGGACTACGAGGCTGTCAGGGCTGAGTTTGAACGGGGTGTGCAGCAGGCTATTGAACGTATTATGACGTTCGACCCAGAGATTGCCCACGTTCAGGTAAAGGACTGTACCTATCGTTTCTATCGCGACACGCGTTTCTCGGCGGATAAGTCGCCATATAAGAACCACCTTGGTGCCTATATCAATGCCAAGAGCAAGAAGGCGTTGAGGGGTGGCTATTACATACACCTGGAGCCAGACCATTGTCTGGTGGCTGTTGGTAACTACTGGCTGCCGACGAACATTCTGACTTCCTGTCGTAATGAGATGATGGGTAACACGGATGAGTGGCTTAAGTGTGTCGAGAATGAAGCGTTTCAAAAGTATTTTGGCAGCGATGAGGCCAGCAGCATTGACACGCCTACCGATATCGACAGTTGGGACCAACCGCAAGGCTTTGGTCTGACAAAGTTGAAAACGTGTCCTTCTGGTTTTCCAAAGGACTGGCCCCACGTTAAATACCTGCGCCTGAAAGACTATTGTGCATGGCATGCCGTTTCGAACACGTTCTTCGAAGGTGACGATTGGCTTGACGAGATGGAGCGTATGTTCCGTGCTGCCAAGCCCATGATGGACTTTATGAATTCAGTTATTGACGATTACGAATAAACGATAAAAAGAATAATAGTTATGAGAAAGTGTTTATCATTTTTGGTCTTAGGACTACTGGTATTGGCAACAGAGGTGCAAGGACAGCTTCTGCTGAAAACGCACGTTGAAACGGGCGATGTAGAAGGAATCCTTGATGGTACAGATCTGGCTATATTTAGAGCTATACCGTATGCAGCGCCACCTGTTGGCGACCTGCGTTGGAAGGCTCCGCAGCCAGCTAAGGCATGGGAAGGTGTCAGAGTATGTGACACGTTTGGTCCGTTGCCTCCACAGCCCACACGTCCTGACCGTACAGCCGACAAGATGAGTGAAGACTGCTTGTATTTAGGTATTGCTACGCCAGCCAAATCAGTTTCAGACCGTCTGCCCGTCATGGTATGGATTCATGGAGGCGGTTTCCAGACAGAGTGGTATGGTGGCGACTTGTGGACGAGTCTTGCCCGTCGTGGTGTTGTCATTGTCAGCGTAGAGTATCGTACTGGTGCTTTAGGCTTTATGGCTCATCCTGAATTGAGCAAGGAGTCGCCTGACGGACACTCTGGCAACTATGGACTGTTGGACCAGATATACGCTCTGCAATGGGTTCAGCGTAATATCAAGAACTTTGGTGGCGACCCTTCGAAGGTAACCATCTTTGGCGAATCGGCTGGTGCTATCAGTTGTAGCATGCTTTGTGCCTCACCTTTAACCAAGGGACTCTTCCGGGCTGTCATCAGTCATAGTGGTGGTTCGTTTGCCCCATGGAGCGACCAACCACGTAGCTTGGGATTGGATGCCTCACAAAAGGGTGCTGAGCAGCAAGGTCTGGCCTTCCAGAAACACCTGAAGAAAAAGAACATCAAACAGATGCGTAAGATGGGTGCAATGGAACTCTGCGACGGTAATGTGGGTTTCGCTGGTTTCTGGCCCTGTGTTGACGGCTATGTCATCTGCGACGACCAGTATCGTCTTTATGAGCGTGGCGAATACAATGATGTGCCCGTTATTGTAATGACTAACAGCGATGAGGGTGCCCTCTTTGCACCAGGCAATATCACGGCAGAGGACTATAAGAAGACGGTTAGCAGCATCTTTGGCGACTGGGCCGACGAGGCCTTGAAGGTCTATCCAGGCAATACTAACGATGAAGCCTGGCACGGCTTTGGCGATGCCTTCCGTGATATGGGTTTTGCCTGGCCATCCTATGCCTGGGTGAGCCTGCAGGCCAAGACAGGTAAGAGTGGTGCCTATGCTGCCTATTTGGCCCAACCTTCTACACGTAGTTTCTCGCCAGATAAGCGTCGCAAGGGTGTGGCTCATGCCGACGATATCATGTATCTGAATAGCGAGTTCCTCTCTCAGCCAGATAAATATCCTCACGAGGCTGCTGTGGCCGAGATGCTACAACAATACTGGGTGAACTTTGCCAAGACGGGTAATCCCAACGGAAAAGGTCTGCCCTATTGGCCTACGTTCGACGAGAGCAAGCCTACCACGATGCAGTTCAGCAATGGTGCCTCACTCATTATGGTACCCAACCGCAAGCAAATAGACTTCGTGGACCGTTTCTACAAGGCCAAGCGTGAGGAAACGGAGAGTCAACGCAAGTAACGATGGGCACAGAGAAGATAACAGAGCAGCCATCACGATTCGACCATCTGGAAGAGATGTCGGTATCGGAACTGTTACAGCATATCAACGAAGAAGACTATCGCGTTGCTGAGGCTGTCAAGCGGGCTATTCCACAGATAGAACCCTTCGTGGAAGCTTTAGAGAAACGCATGAAGCGAGGGGGGCGTCTGTTCTATATCGGTGCAGGAACCAGCGGACGATTAGGGGTGCTGGATGCCAGCGAGTTGCCCCCAACGTTTGGCGTGTCCGATACGAAGGTCATAGGCATTATTGCCGGTGGCGACAGAGCGTTGCGACATGCTGTCGAGAAGGCAGAGGATATTACAGACCAAGGTTGGAAGGATTTGCAAGCCCATGAGCCCACGTCGAAAGATACGGTGTTGGGCATTGCCGCCTCTGGTTCAACACCTTACGTCGTAGGTGCTATCAAGTTGGCCAAGCAGAACGGTTTGCTGACAGGCTGTATTACCAGCAATCCCAACACCCCGTTGGCGCAGGCTTCCGACTATCCTATCGAGACTATCGTGGGGCCAGAATTTGTGACAGGTTCCAGTCGCATGAAGAGTGGTACGGCTCAGAAGATGGTACTTAACATGATTTCTACAGCCCTCATGATTCGTATGGGTCGTGTCAAGGGTAACCGCATGATTAAGATGCAACTGAAGAACGCCAAACTGGTGGATCGTGGCACTCGCATGCTGATGGAGATGCTGGAGCTAAGCTACGATGAGGCTCAACAGCGATTGTTAGAGGCAGGCAGCGTGGCAGCGGCATATTCGGAAGTGAAAAGTGAAGAGTGAGAAGTGTAGAGTGAAAAATGGGGAATGAAAATTGAACAAATTATATGGCGACAGCAAATTTTTCACTTTTCACTCTTCATTTTTCACTTTTTTTCGTACCTTTGCACCCTAAAGGAAAAGATACATTATGTTAGAAGTTAAGAACTTACATGCTCGCATCGGCGACAAAGAGATATTGAAAGGTATCGATCTCGTCATCAATGATGGTGAGACGCACGCTATTATGGGTCCCAACGGTTCAGGCAAATCTACGCTAAGTGCCGTATTGGTGGGTAACCCGCTTTATGAGGTAACAGAAGGTGAGGCTTACTTTAATGGCAAGAACCTGTTAGAGATGAAGCCTGAGGATAGAGCTCATGAGGGTTTGTTCTTGTCGTTCCAGTATCCCGTAGAGATTCCAGGTGTCTCAATGACCAACTTCATGAAGGCAGCCATTAATGAAAAGCGCAAATATCAGGGTTTGGAGCCGATGAATGCCGCTGAGTTCCTGAAGCTGATGCGTGAGAAACGTAAGGTGGTGGAACTCGATTCTAAGTTGGCTAACCGCTCTGTGAACGAAGGTTTCAGTGGTGGTGAGAAGAAGCGTAACGAGATATTCCAGATGGCAATGTTGGAGCCGAAGTTGAGCATTCTTGATGAGACGGACTCTGGTCTTGACGTCGATGCTATGCGTATTGTGGCCGAGGGTGTGAACAAATTGCAGACACCAGAGACGTCATGTATTGTCATCACGCACTACGATCGTCTGTTAGAGATGATTAAGCCTCAGTTTGTTCATGTGCTATATAAAGGTAAGATCGTGAAGACGGGTGGTCCTGAGCTGGCAGTACAGATTCAGGAGCACGGCTATGACTGGATTAAGGAAGAAATCGGCGAAGAATAATGGGTAGTGAACAGCAATATATTGACCTGTACAAGCAGTGTCGCACGATGATTCACGAGCACAGTAGTGACGTGATGAACAGCGTGCGCGACGAGGCTTTTGAGCGCTTTGCTTCTGCTGGTTTCCCCAGTAGAAAAGTCGAGCGCTATAAGTACACGGACATCCAGAAACTCTTCGCACCAGACTATGGTTTGAACCTGAACCGTCTGAACATTCCGGTTGACCCTTATAAGGCATTCCGCTGTGATGTGCCCAACCTGTCGACAAGTCTCTATTTTGTGGTCAATGATGGTTTTTATCAGGACGAAAAGCCTAAAGGCCATTTGCCTGAAGGCGTTATCATTGGTTCGCTGAAAGCGTTTGCTACCACTGCATACTACAACCAGTTGGCTGGCAAGGCCAACGATGCCACCACCGACCTAAATACGATGCTGGCCCAAGACGGTCTTTATGTCTATGTGCCAAAGAATGTCAAGGTAGATCGTGCCATTCAGGTCATCAACATTCTGCGTAGTGATGTCGACCTGATGGTAAATCGTCGTGTGCTCATCGTATTGGAGGCGGGAGCCGAACTGAAGATGTTGTTCTGCGACCATGCTGCTGACGACAAGAACTTCCTGGCCACACAGGTCATTGAGGCCTACGTCGGTGAGAACGCCTCGCTGGATTTGTATTGTCTGGAAGAGACACACCATAAGAATGTGCGTGTCAGCAATGTCTATATTGACCAACAGCGCGACAGTCGTGTCAATCATAATGTAATCACCCTGCACAATGGTGTCACTCGCAACAAACTCGACCTGACTTTCTCTGGTGAGGGTGCCGAGTGCCAGTGCTATGGTTGTGTGATAGCTGACAAGCATCAACATGTGGACAACAATACACTGATTACCCATAAGGTGCCGCATTGCACATCGAATGAACTGTATAAGTATGTACTCGATGATCAGGCAATAGGAGCCTTTGCTGGTAGGGTGTTGGTGGAACATGGCGCTCAGAAGACGAGCTCGCAGATGACGAATCAGAACCTGACAGCTACTAAAGAGGCAAGGATGTTTACCCAGCCCATGCTGGAAATCTATGCTGACGACGTGAAATGTGCCCATGGCTCTACCGTAGGACAGTTGAACGATGCGGCCCTGTTCTATATGCGTCAGCGTGGTATTTCGTTGGAAGAAGCTAAGGTGTTGTTACAGAATGCTTTTATCAACGAAGTCATTGACATGATGCAGCTTGAACCTCTGCGTGACCGTCTGCACTATCTGGTGGAGAAACGCTTCAGGGGAGAACTCAATAAATGTAAAGGATGCCAACTGTGTAAGTAAATAGTGAGAACGAGACTCTTTCATATTGCCCCACTATTAATCATGGTACTTGCCATGATATCGTCTTGTCATAAAAACCACAAGACAGGTCCCGTTTCATCGCATATTGATAGTGTATTGTTCGAAGAAGGACGCCTTAAGCATTATATGCATATGGTGGAATTGGCCGATAGTTTCGAACAATCTGGCAATCTTACAAAACTGAATGCCAACCGTTGGCGTGGTGTGGCCTATTATCATCAAGGGCAATACCGAATGGCAGAGGTATGCTATAAGAAAGCTCTTGAATGTGACGTAAAGACCGATCAGGACCAGCTGTGTTATAATAAGGTAGCCAGACGTTTGTCGGAATTGCTATTGGTAAAAGGCGACTATGAAGGTGCATTGCGTGTCGCCATCCCTGCCATTGCCCAAATGGATAAGACGGGTATTGGTTCGGATATCGACTATGCCATCTTGTTGAATAATATAGGTTGCTGTCAGTTGAATCTTGGTCAGGACACAGAAGCTCAGAAGAGTTTTTATTCTGCCCGTGACCACTATACCAACCGATGGCAGACAGACGTAACCAGTCGAGGATACCAGGAGGCAGTGTTAGGTACCGTATATACCAGTATGGCCTATATCAACACTCGTCGTTATGCTGAGTCTATCTATTGGATTGACCGTACAGAAATGCTGTTGGATAAATATCGCCAGCAGGACGATGCACGTGTTGAATATTTCGATGAGTATCAAGGACGTATCTACATCATGCGTGCTGTGGCTTTACAGGGTTTAAAGCAACCAAAGGAAGCAGCCAAGGCCTATCAAGAGTTTCTGAAAACCGATTATTCGAAGACAGGAGCTGGCCGTATCAATGCCAACGACTATCTGATAGCAGCCCAACGTTACAGCGAAGCAGCTGACAACTATCGTTATCTGGACCAGATGTTAGCACAGAGGGGTATGGAACTGTCATTAGACAATATCCAGTTGTACATGCTACCCAAGTTCCGTGCTAATCTGGAGGCTGGGCGCCGAGATTCTACTCGTTTAATTGCTACAAACCTCCTGTCTCTGCTTGACTCTGCCATTACAGTCTATAAGAATAGTGCTACAGCTGAATTGGCTACCATTTACGATACGCAAGGCAAGGAGGCAGAAATTGCACGTCACCAAGCCGATCTTACCCATCAGCGTTTTGTCAGCACAGGTATAGCATTGGTGCTGATAATCCTCTTCTTGGCTATCTATACATTGCATAAGCGCAATACAACACGTCGTCTGACAGCTGCTCACCAAAAACTGGAAGAGGCGCATGGCAAGTTACAGACAGCTTATGACAAGTTGGAGGAAACGACAACTGCCAAGGAGCGTATTGAGAGTGAATTGCGAATCGCCCGTGATATCCAGCGTTCTATCGTGCCAAGCGAATTCCCACATCATGAGAAGCTTGATCTCTATGCTTATATGATGCCAGCGAAGGAAGTGGGTGGCGACCTCTACGACTATCTGTTAGAGGACGATCACCTGTATGTCTGTCTGGGCGATGTGAGCGGCAAGGGAGTACCGGCAGCACTATTTATGGGTCAGGCTACGCGAATGTTCCGTGCCTTGGCTAGAGAGCAATGTAAACCTCAGGAGATTGCAACACGTCTGAATGCAGAATTTACAGAGCATAACGATAATGGTATGTTTGTCACGATGTTCATAGCATTTATCGACTTGAACACAGGACGAATGGACTTCTGTAATGCAGGCCATAATCCGCCAATTATCGATGGCAAGTTCCTGGAGGTTGAAAGTAATGCACCTATTGGCTTGTGGCCTGAATTGGAATTTGTAGGAGAATATGTAGAAAACATCAAGGGACATCCGTTGTTCATCTATAGCGATGGACTGAACGAGGCAGAAAACCGTCAGCAAGAGCAGTTTGGTGATGATCGCCTGCTTCAGGTTCTGCAAAACAACAACTTTGATAGTGCTCAGCAGGTCATCGAATACTTGTGCGACGCTATAGAGAAACACCGTAATGGTGCTGCGCCCAACGACGACTTGACGATGATGGCGCTTAAGATTTTTTAAAAACACAAATTGAAAATGTACGATATCCAAAAGATTAGACAGGACTTTCCTATTCTTTCGCGCGAGGTTTATGGTAAGCCACTGATATATCTCGACAATGCAGCAACCACACAGAAACCGTTATGTGTGCTTGATGCCATGCGTGATGAATACCTGAACGTGAACGCCAATGTGCATCGTGGGGTTCACTACTTATCGCAACAGGCAACCGACTTGCATGAGGCAGCTCGCGAGAAGGTGTGTCAGTTTATCAATGCCAAGAAGATAGAGGAAATTGTCTTTACGCGTGGCACGACAGAAGCGATTAATCTAGTGGCTTCATCGTTCTGTGAATCGCAGATGCAGGCTGGCGACGAAGTGCTTGTCACAGAGATGGAGCACCATTCTAACATTGTGTCCTGGCAGTTGCAGGCACAGAAGCGTGGTATCGTTGTGAAACATCTGCCCATTACCGACGACGGACGCCTTGATCTCTCACTTCTCAGCTCTCAGCTCTCACCTCTTACGAAGCTTGTTAGCGTTGCTCATGTCAGCAATGTGTTGGGTACCGTGAACAATGTTTCCGACATTGTTAAGATTGCTCACGAGCATGGCATTCCTGTTTTGGTGGACGGTGCCCAAAGTGCGCCCCATTTCAAGGTAGATGTTCAGGCAATGGATTGCGACTTCTTTGCCTTCAGTGGTCATAAGATGTATGGCCCAACAGGTATCGGAGTGCTTTATGGCAAGGAAGAGTGGCTTGAAAAACTACCGCCTTATCAGGGTGGGGGCGAGATGATAGACAAGGTGACGTGGGAGAAGACAACTTTCGAGCGCTTGCCCTTTAAGTTTGAGGCAGGTACGCCTGACTATGTGGCCACCCACGGATTAGCCAAAGCGATAGAGTACATTGACACCATTGGTTTTGATGCTATCCAGCAACACGAGCAGGAACTGACCCGCTACTGCATGGAACAGCTCCAGACAATTGATGATATGAAGATTTATGGTCCAATTACACAAAAAGAACCGTCCCTTTTGTGTAAAGATGCTGTCGTCAGTTTTAATGTAGGCGATATTCATCATCTTGATATGGGCACACTTCTTGACCGCTTAGGTATTGCCGTTCGTACAGGTCATCATTGTGCTCAGCCCTTGATGGACCGTCTTGGCATCTCAGGTACTGTTCGTGCTTCTTTTGCATTGTATAACACCAAGGAGGAGATAGATGCTCTTGTTGCGGGCATCCGTCGTGTCAGCCAAATGTTTTAAGATGTTAGAAAGCTGTTATTATCAGGGTAAGATTGAGGCAGGCTGCGATGAGGCTGGTCGTGGTTGTCTGGCAGGTAGCGTGTTTGCTGCCGCTGTGATTCTGCCAGCGGGTTATCAGAACGAATTATTGAACGACTCGAAACAACTGACAGAGAAAAAACGCTATCAGTTGCGAGAGATGATAGAGCATGATGCGGTAGCTTGGGCTGTGGGTATTGTAACGCCAGAAGAAATCGACAAGATCAACATCTTAAATGCTTCTATCCTTGCAATGCATCGTGCCTTAGACCAGCTGAAGGTTCGTCCTGAGGCCATCATCGTTGATGGCAATCGCTTTAAGCCCTATCAAAAACTCCCCCACACCACGATAGTCAAGGGTGATGGCAAATACCTCTCTATTGCTGCCGCCAGTATATTGGCCAAGACCTATCGTGACGATTATATGAACCGTTTGGCAGAGGAATACCCACAATACGACTGGCAATCCAACAAAGGCTACCCCACTAAAAAACATCGTGATGCCATCCGTCAGTATGGTATCACGCCTTATCATCGTAAAACATTTAATATGCTGGGAGATGGCCAGCTAACCTTAGAATTTACTGATTAACTAATCGAAACACGTAGCGTATTGAAGACACGACGCTTCAAGCATTCAGCCTGTTCGGGTGTCAACATGCTGCAATCATCTAAGTGCATGAGGATATCGTAAGCTTTCAGATAAGCTGAACGAATCTGAGGTGCGGCAGAAAGATAGGAAGCCCAATAGGACTCTTTATCTGGTACACAATCCATCACATAACGAATGAAGTCATCGTCACACAGGAATTGCTCGACCGTTGTATAGATTGTTCGTTTCATGTATTTCGTCACTAATGAATAGCTTGCTATCATAAAGACGAAACACACGTTAAGATGTCATCAAAAGGTAACTGCAAATTATCAACTATCAACTATCAACTATCAATGAAATCGCAGGCCGCTATAGCGCAGCTTCTCTGAGTTTCAGCATGCCACGATGCATCAGATTGCGTACAGAATGGTAGTTCATCTGCATGATGTCGCAAATCTCATCATACTTTCGCTCTTCCAGATAATACAGGGTAATAGCCTGTCGCTGGCGACGTGTGAGATGATTCATCAAGTGGGCAACCTGAGCAGTCTGCATCAGTTCGCGCTCTGTATTGAGATAGTCGTGTTCCACATCTTCAGAAGCACGCCGATAGTCGTAACATTCCACTTCGCCATCGTCCATAAAGGTATTGCGACGGAATTCGTCAAGCAGGCGGTTCTTTAGCGAGATGAGAAGATAGGAACTGAGATTATTGATGGTATGCTTTTCGTTTCTTTTAGTGTACACCTTGACAAACACGTCATGAATACAGTCTTTTAGCAATTCTTGGTCTTGGGTTAACTTCATGCCGTAATTGTACAAGCTTTGCACATATAGGTCATACAATTCTGAAAAAGCGTGGTCGTTACCAGCACAAAATTCTGCTGCTAACTGTTTGGCTCTTTCTCTCAGACACTTTTGTCCTGAGGATAAAGCGACTTGCTGTCGACGATTAGTTTCCATCATCAAAATAAAGTAGTAGTTTTGTTCTTGCTTGCAAAGATAAAGGAAAAAACGGAAATAGTAACAAAAAAAAGTATTAAAAAAAGGAAAAACGAGTAAAATTCTCACTTTTCCTTTTTAATTTAAATACCGAAATCGTTTACGTTCAATTCCTAATGTGTCCTTCTGATGGAATTATCGTTTAATCCAGTACAGGCCTTTAGTGATGCTACCTTTTTGTTTTTGCTGAATCAGCGCACCATTTCTGGTATCAATACGCACGATTTTCAGCTTTTTGTCTATAGGTACAGTATCGTCACTCTCGTTATAGATGAGTTCACCCTGAGGACTATAGAGGCGATAGATGCCTTTGGCTGCTTGAGAGCCGTCAACCTGCATGGTGGCTATGGCTTTCAGGAGTGCTTCATCCTTAACAGGAATGGCAGCACACGAACCACCAGCCATGAGTGAGGCCCACGCCATTTCAGGTGCCTTTTGGGCCGAATAGACAACGGCCTTGTCAGGGTATTGTGAGCGATATTCTGATACTGCACGATAGACGTCCTCAAAGCGGGCGCTGCCTGTACGTATCTTACGCTGATACTGGCGTGGGGCCATGTTCACACCACCTTGCGGTGCATATTCGCCTTTGTTATGGTAGAACCATTGTTCGATATCGATGATGTCAACGACCTTGGAACGCTTGGGGTCTTTCAGGATGGCGTCCTGCACGTCCTTGTTGACAGCTAAGTCCACCAAGACCTTTCCATTTTCCTGTTCCCATTCAGAAACGACATCAAGCCAGAACTGGACGAAGTGCAGAGGACCTGTGAACTCTTCACCAATGGAGTGGATGACGTTAGGCTGCCCTTTAAAGGCATCTAACGACTGGCGGATATACTGACGATGCTGTTCGCGTAGGGTGGGGTTGGTGACGTCATAGAACAACGAAGCCGTAAAGATGCGCTTGTCGCCTGTGAAGTTGACAGGTTCCAGGAATGGCGTGTTATTCACATTATTGGCTGTACGCCACGGACAGTCCACCCAGTGTGCACCAGCCTCTAAGATGTTATGTTGGAAGTAGTGCTGGTTTTTCAGCAGAATACCAATGGGTTCCGTCTTCTTGGCAAATTGCTGCAGGCGCCAGAAGTACCATTTGTTGAGTGTGGTCAGGTCGTATTTTGACATACCGTCCCAGGCCAGGGCGACATAATCGCCCTGCACACGACCAATGCGGGCAAAGGGCTGTTCGTAGAAGGGAGCCCAGGCATCACCGTCCTTACGACGGATGCGTTCGTGGTCGTCACGACGACGATCCGTCCAAAGACCATAATTCTGGCTGAACAATAGGGTGTGTGTTCGCTGCATTTCTGCCACCACACTATCGATACGGTCCGTACCACCCAATCCCTCTTGACCAGGTACGAAACGTGTCAGGGCTGGTTTGGCCTTTTCCATTGAGGCATCGATAGCCTTACCGTTCCACCAAGGTGTCTGGTGTTTGCCACCAACCAACAAGATACCATCCTTAGTGAGCCAGCCGTTGGTGATGGCATAGGAGAGGTGAGAGGTGAGAGGTGAGAGGTGAGAGGTGTTATTACCTTGTTTGCTGCGTTTTCCGCTCTGAGAGTCATCATACCTCTCAGTTCTCATTTCTAAGTTCTCAGTTGGGGCGGCTTCTATCCATTGCTTCAGGGTTTGGCGTGGCTTGAGAGCCTCTTCTGCCATCTTGATGGCTTCTTCGATGGTTGGCGACGACGAAGCATTGGTGCTTCTTTCCAACACACGACATTGCTGCGACACATCACGACCAAGACGTTTCTCTAACTGCGAGGCAAAGAGCGAATAAGGTTTGACGTGCTCGTTCATCTCGGTATATTCGCCATTACCTTGTATCTGGCCCCAACAGCCACGAGAATAATTTCGATTCAATGAATCAGGCGAATAGCAGTACAGTCCTGATGCCGTACTTTGCCACATCGTGCTGTTGGCTGTGCTCCAACCAGCACCAAACTTCTCCAGTTCCCAATTCTTAAAGACGATGTCGTTGCCATCGATATTCACGATGTCGAACAGAATACCAGGAGCCCACGAAGAAATGGCACCGCTGGGACCATAACTCTCGTAACTCTCGCATTGTACAAAGGCATTTGGACCTGCCGCTGTATGACCAACGGCAAAGTCGTTGATACCGTGTTCCGAGTAACAACGCTGGAAGAGTGTCATTTCACCAAAGGTCAGGAAGGTGCGACGACGATAACCACCTATTTCAGAGACGGGATGCTGCGAAATACAGTCTTCCACGGTAATCTGTTGGGCAGACTTCTGGATAACAACTGCTGAGCCTGCGAAATGCTGGAAGTTAACCATACGTACCCAACAGTTTTCAGCCTCAGCCACATAGATGCCATCCCAACAATGGTCTTCGTCCAAAGGTCGGGCGTGGTCGTAATCAGATTCCAACGACAGATTCTCTATACCACATTCAGAAATCAGACCTTTGTTTTCATAGACGATGGCTTTCGCACCACCCCAGCGTTGTTCAATGCTACAAGTAATAGGTGCGTTCAGCGTAATTTGGTTGCCGTTGACTGCTGTTATCTGACGATTCCAACGCAGGTCGATATCGCCAGGGTGCCATGCCCAATAGCCCATACGCTTACCACCGCCAAACGAGGCGCAATTTAAATAGTCTATCCATTCTTGGGTAGATGGACGACAGATAGTAAGGCGCTGGCCTTGTTGCAGTGATGAGTGATGAGTGATAAGTGATAAGTTGAGAGCGCCTGGTTGTATATCAGCCACGTTAAACGTGTCCTTAGCAAGGATATCGCGCGTACCTTCTATATATATAGCAGCACCACGATCGTAGCCCGTTTTGCGCAGAATAGTCTTCCCACGTCCAGAACCACGCAGCACAACACCACTGGTACGGATGCGCAAGGGCTCGTTAATCGTAAAAGTTCCTTCGCCCAACAATACGGCACCACGAAAGCCCGTCTGCTTGTCTGGCTTTTGCTGGCTTACCCAGTCGATGGCCTGCTGTATCAAAACTGCATCATCTTGACCTGTTGGTTGTATATTAGCAGCGACCTTGGTTGAAGGAATGGGCTGTTCAGAACAATGGTAGCCACAATATGAGTAATCCATTGGCACCGTTTGCGCCCTTACAGGACTAAATATAAAATATAAAATAAAGAATAATATTACCGTTGGGCTTATGTTTCGGTGTAAATTCATAATAGTCCTTTCTTGTAAGATTCTTCTTATTTTTTATTTTATATCTTTTATTTAGGCGAAGCCGCACTACGTTTCATCCAAGCATCGCGCTCTTTCTTCAAATCATAGCCACGAGCCGAGAGCCAGTTGTTGGTGCGTCCACGATATTTGTCGAACCAGAAGTGTTTACCCTTGGAGTCAGCAGCATCCATTGCATACTCACGTGCTTCTTTCAGCCAAATAAGGATTTGCGCCTTCTCCTCGTCTTTCAACGTAGGAATCATTTCCAACTGAGCATTGTAGTCGCGCTTCAGTCGTCCGTAGGTCATACCGTCCTTCACGGCATCTATCTGTTCTTCGTTCAGATAGAGCGCAAGGGCTGAGGCCAGTTCGAAGTGATGCTTGTAGAGTTCAGCGTAGAGGGCATCCTCCTGCGTTTTCTTGTCATACTTCGCATGGATGTCGTTCAGCAGAAAGTAACGGTTGGCAATGATATTGCGTACATTTTCCTCTTTGTTTGCATTGCCCAAGTTCAATCCGTCGACTATTTTCTGCGCGCGCCCCTTGATGGTTTCCACATACTGAGGGTCTTGCCCTTCAGTCTTGAGGGCAACCTGGGCGCTTGCCGTAATGGTAAACAGCGATACTATCGCTGTATACAGTACCTTTTTCATAGCTTACATCAGTTTGCCTTTGGCTGCCAGCGTGTCGTAGTTGTTGTTCAGATTGCGCCAGTCAGTCTTCGTATTAGGATTGATACCATTGATATACTTCTCGATATTGGTATAGCCGTCACCATTGCAGTCGCCATTGGCGTCGCTGGCGTCGTTGGGATTCAGGCCATACTGTTTCTCCCATTCGTCAGGCATACCGTCACCATCCGTATCTACGTAGGGCTCCCAGGCTTTGTACTCAGGATAGCCACCCATCTGTCGAGGATCGGTGATGACGCCCTGCTTGTAGGAATCCTGAGGCAGACGACGATACTTAAAGAAGCCCTGCTCGTTTTGCGACTTTTTGTGCAGGCCCCACATGTCGCCGTAAGGATTCTGCTTCACGCCAGTCTTCTTCTCTATCTTGGCCAACTCTTTCTCGTAGTCTTTCACGTAGTAAGCCTGACCCGTGCGAACCTCCTCGCAGATGCGTTGGTCAACGATGTCGCGACAGGGAATCGTGGCACCAGCATTGTTAAGTACCCATTCGAAGGCCTGCTCTGTGCCCATCACCTTCAGGTAAGGCATCTCAAACGGTTCGTTTGAACGCATCAATGCCAATTCCGTCTCGTCCATATCGCCATCCTTATCGGCAGTCTGGACACCACCGTTCCAGTTGTCCTTGGTCACCTCGGCATTGCCTTCCATAATATTGCCCACGGCATAGACGCGACCAAACTGCTTGTAGGGGAACAACCCCTGTGAACGGCTTTCAGACTTGACGATACGACGTCCGACGGGTGTGTCCTTTGGTGTCAGAGGACCTGGCTTGTAATAGTTGTTGATGAAGTTCGACATCGTGGTGAACTCGCCACCATCAGCCGTACGGTGTACCCAGTTATAGACGACGTTGTTGACGAAATTGAACACACCACCCCAGCCAATGCTTGGGTTACGACCCGTATTGTCAGCCCATAGGTTGCGCATAAACGTGGTGTTCTCGCCACCAATGGTAGAACCAAAGGCGTGGTTCCAAGTGTCGAGGGCCTTTGCCGAGATGGTGTTCTGAATCGTTACATTGACAGTTGGTTCCTTACGGTTAGGCTTGCCGTCCTTCATGTCGAACATGTGGCGATAGAACGAGATGTTCTCGTCCAGACCCCATTCGCACGAACAGTGGTCAATCATGATATTACCCACAGGATTGCCACCAAACGAGTCCTCGCGATTGGTCACCAGCGTCTCACCACGACGGAAGCGCATGTGACGGACAATCACGTCGTGGGTATCAACCTGGAACGACTCCCCGGCAATGATAACGCCTTCGCCAGGAGCTGTTTGTCCGGCAATCGTGATATAAGGAGCACGCACATAGATGGGTGACCTCAAGCGAATGATACCACTAACATTGAACACTACAATACGCGCACCACCTTGTTCGCAGGCCCAACGGAACGAGCCAGGACCATCGTCGTTCAGGTTGGTAACGGTGAGCACCTTGCCACCACGTCCGCCAAAGGTGAACATACCACCACCTTCAGCACCGGGGAATGCAGGTATCTTGGCTTGGCGCAGGTCGTAAGGACGAGCAGCCCAGGGCACGTATGGCCGTCCCTCTTTAGCTTCCTTGACAACGATAGGGAATGCCACCTCCCAAGCGGAGTCAGCATGTGCCTTCCATTGCTCTTTCTGCTCAGCGATGAGCTTCTTGGCTTCATCGGTGAGGTCAGGATACTGTGCGCTGGCTGTCACACTTATCAGGCCAGCTACTACCATCAAATATACTTTCTTCATACTGAAATGTTTTAGTTCTGCTTAGTTTATTTTCTTTATCTTAAAGACGTTCCTATATGCAGATTGTCATCATACCAACTTTTTTTCGTCCTTCTTTGCAATATTTCGGAAATAATAGTCGTATATATAAATAGAAAGTCAAGAAAAAAGCATGACAGAAACAGACATAGACCTGATAGGGGGACTGCGCGAGCAAAGCCCCAAAGCCCAAAAGCTGATGCTCCAACGCTACGGCAACGAGGTTTTCGCTCAAGTAGCGAGACTGCTGCCATCGACGGAGGATGCTGAGGAGGTGTATCAGGATGTGTTTGTGAAGGTGTTCAGAAACATCGCGATGTACGACGCAGAAAAGTCGTCGCTCCGAACCTGGATATCGCGCATTGCCTACAACGAGTCAGTCACATGGCTCAGACACAAGCGCCAGGCAGTCATCTATTTCGAAGACCACGAGGGTGGGGCTGAGAAGCTGACTGATGCGGAGGTCGAAGAAACGCTGGGCCACCCCAACAGCGATACCGTACAGCTGATACGTGCAGCGTTAAGGCACCTGCCCCCTGACGAGCGAGCCATCATCACGATGTTCTACTATGAAGAGATGAGCTTAAAGGAGATAGCATACGTCACGGAATCTATTCCTACAACAGTGGCCTCGAAGCTCAGCCGAACGAGAAAGAAAATATGTAAAATTATTAAAATGTTGCAATCATGACAGAGGAGAAAATCAATGCACTCAAACAGATGGACACGAACCTGCGCGACGCCCTGAAGATGGACGAAGCAGAACGTGCGCCAATGCCTGCCGACCTCAACGAGCGACTGATGCAGCGTGTGGCTACTCAGGAGAAGAAGACCCGTCGTATCATCATCTGGCCTTGGATTGCTGCAGCTTGTGTTGCTGGTGTCATGATTATCTGGTTAACACCACCAAAACAGGATACGCCAACGGATGTCGTTGTAGCGGAGAACAAGCCTAAGGTAGAGACGCCAGTTGTTGATAAGGTAGAAACACCAAAGGTTGATGAAGCACCAAAGGAAATCAAAGCCGTTAAGGCTGTAAAAAGAATATCTGTTAGGAGCGAGGAACCAATGTTGGCTCAGGAAACAACTACTGAGGAGCCTGTCATCGCACCAGTCGTTAACGAACCTAATACAGCGTTAGCCGCTGTTGAGGTCGCTAAGCCACAGGAAAAGATGGTCACACTGACTGAACGCGACATCCCCATCACCCGTCCAGAGAACTACAAATATACTCCAGAAGAAATCGCCCTGATGAAGAAGCAGGCCAACGAGGCCTACCTGAAATGGGTGGAACTGGAAATGGAGATAGCAAAAAATAATTTAGAACAAACAGCCCAAAATTAATAATTATGAAACGTATCATCATCATGCTGCTCATTGCTTGCAGCGCCATAACAACCGTTAGTGCCGACCCAACGGCAACAGCACCCCAGAAGAAGCCTGAGGCAGTCATTGCGGCACTTAACTCTGTAGCCAATACTCACGGAGACAGGCAGGGACAGGTTTATTCTGTCGAAAAGAATCCTAATACCGGCATCATTGAGTCGAGCATGCGTATCGTGCCCATTTCTGCCACGATGGCAGGCAAAGGCCCGTACTTTAGCAATATTGCGCGGGCTTTTATGCACGACGAATCCCTTTCCTATCAGTTCCTGCATATCCAGCCTGGTAGCACACAGTATTTCCTGCTGGACATCACTGACAAAAATGGTGTCGATAATAATACTTTGCACCTTCGTACTAAGACAGAGCAGGAGATGTGGCTGATGTGTTGCAAGAACCCTGATAACCCTCAACTGCGCGATGCATACGCCGTCGTATGGGAAGTAGATTATAATGGTCGTAAGCCAATGGATACTGGTTCCTATCCAATGAAGGGCACCATCTATATGGTTACCTCGCTGCGCCCCGACGTTTTTCAGAAGAATATGTCAAGCGCTGGTCTCCTGAGCGACAACAAGAACACGTTTACCATCGACGGACGCGTGGGCTACGACCTCAACGACTCCCTCTACGTGGTCTATATGGCCGATACTGCCGAGGAACTGGACAAGGTGGCCGACGATGCCTACGTGGCTGAGATGCCTGTAGTTAACAAGCGTTTCTCGTTCAGCGTCCAGCTCGACAAGCGTAAGGTGGGCCGCATCCGTACCGTCATGCCCGACGGCTCGCTCTGCAAGCTGTGGACGAATCTCGACTTTGTGCCTGGCGAAATCTATCGTATCACCACACATAACGGCTACTACGACGAGGATCGCGACTACGAGCAGCGCGTGGGCCGCAACTCAGGCAAGAGTCTGCTGAACGACCTGCAAAGAAGAGGTATTGACGACCAGACGGTAGAGGTTGCAGATTCGATTCCCGTAGAATTTCGTGTAGTACCCGAAGGCGATGTGGCAGTAAACGGTGTGCGTGTCATAGAACGAGAGCCCGACAATATGGATGCTTGGTTAAAGACTATTTCGCCGGAAAAGAAGGCAATGCTGATGTTCAAGGGAAAAGAGGTTGAGGCAGGCATCGAAAGGATTAAGATGGCATATAGACCTCTTGGAGAAATCATCAATAACGGTATGCCTTTTAACATCAAAATCACCGATTCGTTGTTTAAGAACATCTACAATCAAAACAAGAATCTGGACAAGAGTATTCAGGAGTTCCAGAAGGCTTTCTTTGCACTGAACCCACCAGCAAAACTGCGAGCAAGTTTCTATGCCGATGCTTTTAAGGAGATACTGGAAACCTTCACCAAGCAGAACCAGGGCTTTACAGAGATTTACACAAAGACAGGCAATCTCTCGAAGACTGCTCAGAAGACCCAGAAGTACATCAATAAGCTCATAGATAAATATGTGGAAGAAATGAAGAAATCCTTCCAATAGTATATACACCATACTCTTCATGAGAAAGGCCGTTTCGCTACTAGAGAAACGGCCTTTCTCTCATCGAGAAACGGCGTATCGCTCAAAACAAGCAAAATCAGGCATCAAAAAGAATACGAAAAAAATTTGGTTTTTCGTTTGGTTTGCACTACCTTTGCAGGCATGAATAGACTAAACATGCTATTGGTGGCCTTGATGACGACAACTGTTGCTGTTGCCCAAACCGATACGACGACGGTAAAGGGTGAGCAACTGGAAGAGATTGTTGTCAATGCCAACAATGCGCAACGTCGTCTGAGTACTGTGCAGATTGGTGCTGAGCAGATTCAGGTGAAGGAACTCACCAGCAAACCCGTATTGTTTGGTGAGGCAGATATTATGCGTTCTGTACAGTTGCTGCCAGGTGTGAAGTCGGAGAGCGATGCTTCCAGCAGTTTCCAGGTACGAGGCGGTACGTCAGCACAGAACACGATTCTTTATGATGATGCGCCCGTTTATAATGTGGGCCATTTGGCAGGACTTTTTTCTGCTTTTAACGACGATGCTTTGGCAACAGCCACTCTCTACAAGGGCTTGATTCCTGCCCAGTTTGGTGGCGCTTCATCTGCAGTTTTCGACATAGCCACCCGTACTGGTAACCGTCAACAGTGGCACGGTTCTGCCGCCATTGGTTTGTTGGCAGCCAAAGCCTCCATTGAGGGCCCTATTATTAAAAATAAATTAGGTGTATTGTTTAATGTCCGTCGTTCGTATGCCGACATGTTTTTGAAGTTCAGCGACGACTTTAAGGGCAACACCTTGTATTTCTATGATACCAATCTGAAGCTCGATTACCAGGTGAACGATCGCAACCAATTGTTCTTCTCCTTCTTTGCCAGTCACGACCGTACGGCTATCGAGGATATGGTGGATATCCGTTGGACGAACATAGCAGGCTCGCTGTCTTGGCTGAGTTATTTGGGACAGCGTTCTACCAGTCAGACGACATTGTTGGCATCATCGTATGATACGGATAACGGTATCTGGCTGTTGGGCGTCAATATTGCTTATTTGGGACATATCCGTCACGCAGGACTGCGTCAGAACTTCCGTATTCTGACGGGTCGTCACGAAATCAATGCTGGTCTGCAGACCATGCTGACTGATGTAAAGTCGGCTGAGTGGCAACGTGTTACTAATCACGAAAAGGAACAACGCAAGGCCTGGGACAATGCCTTGTGGGCCAACTGGCAATATGAGTTGTCGGAGCGTTTGGCCTTTTCTGCTGGTCTGCGACTGACAGCCTTCTCAGCTTTAGGAGGTCCGTTCTATTATGATATTGACGAGTCAGGACAGATTACGTGGATGTATCGTCGCAAGGAGAATCGTCCCGTCAAGACGCATGTCACGCTGGAGCCCCGTCTGAGTATGGTGTGGAAGGCCTCGCCGATTCTTAGCATCAAGGCAGGCTATAGCCGTACCTGTCAGAATCTGCATGCCTTGCGCAATCAGAGCACATCGACACCTTTCGACCGCTATACCATGAGTTCGAATCTGGTAAAGCCAGAGATAGCCGATCAGGTCAGCTTAGGTTTCTTTGCGATGACACCTTCACAGGCCTACGACTTCTCGTTGGAAGGCTATTATCGCCATGTGGATAATGTGCTCGACTATCGTGATGGTATCAGCTTTTCGTCTGCTATCGAGATTGAGCGACTGGTGTTGGCAGGTAAGGGACGAGGCTATGGTGCTGAGTTGTGTGCCAGAAAGAACAAAGGTCGCCTGACGGGTTGGCTCAGCTATACGCTGTCGTGGAGTCAGACGCAGATAGAGGGCATTAACCAAGGACGTTGGTACGATGCCAATAACGATCGTCGTCACGACATCAATATCGTGGCCAGCTATCAGTTGTCGCCACGCTGGTTGCTTAGTGCCGTATGGGTGTATAATTCTGGTCAGGCCTTTACGGCACCCAGTGCAAAATACGAGATTATCGACAACTACATCTATTATTATGCTGAGCGCAATGGCTATCGTGCACCCGACTATCATCATCTGGACCTCAGTGCCACGTGGACCAAGAAAATCAATGGTGGCAAAATGACTCGTGAATGGGTGTTTGGCATCTACAACGTCTACAACCGCTACAATCCATACCTGATTAACTTCGAGGATTCGAAGAGCGGCAATCGTACAAAAGCCAAGCAGTACAGTCTCTTTGGTATTGTGCCTTCAGTATCGTTCAACATTAAATTCTGAGCATCATGAAGAAAACCATTATATTCCTGTCTTTCTGTTTTCTCGCAGTCTTGACTTCCTGCGAGAAAGAGATTGATATTGACTACCATCAGGTGGATAAGCTCTATGTGGCTGAAGGTCTTGTGACACAGGATGGTTCCACGAATTATACCAAAAAGCCCACCTTCGTCCGCCTGACGACAACGCAGGATATGACAGATAACGTCTCGAACGGTCACAATCTGACGGGTGCCACCGTCGTATTGTCTGAAGACGGCTATGTGCTTGATACTTTGCGCTATTGGCGTAATGGTTATTATGTTTCCGATTGTCAGGGCTATGAGGGCTGTCAATATACTATTGATATCTACCTCGATGGCAACCATTTTCAGTCGTCATCTGTGATGCCTTCAGAACCACAGTTCTCATCCTTCCGTTTTGTGTGGAAGGACGTACTGACTGAGCGCTTTTTGTTTGCTGATTTGAAGGTCAACGATATCAGTGGTCAGAACAACTATTACTTCATGCACATCTATCGCAATGGGGTAGGCTATCGTTGGGCAGTCATGGACGACTCGCACAATCCTGGTGGCGAGTTGCAACAATTGTTCAGTTGTACTACAGAGCGTAATCTCGACAAGAATGATGACGATGGCCTGAAGGATGGTGACAAGATTCATCTAGAGATACGTTCGATAGATCGTCGTACCTACGACTACTTCTATTCTATGCAGGTGATGCAGAATTCTGGCACCAATCCTGTCCAGAACTATACGGGAGGGTGTTTAGGCTATTTCTCTGCTTGTAACATCATCACTTACGACACAACCTTCCGTCGTGCTGATGTACAAGATGAGAGATGAAAGATGAAAGATATGATTACCTTTGCTGTCACAATTCACGCCCTAAGACATATCATATCTCTCATCTTTCATCTTTCATCTCTCATCTCTCATCTTTCAATGTCGTCCGTTCTATCGAGAGTGACAAGAGCTGTCACGGATTGTTCGTTGAATTCGAATTTGTATTCAGCTTTGATTTGTTTGTTGGAGAACGTCTGAATAACCCAGTGCATCAAGCGGTCCTGACCATCAGCCAACTTGCCTTCAATACGTATCTCAGCACTACCTGCACGATATTTACCATCCATTTGTCCCCCAGGATAGGTTATGGTGACAGTACTGTCCGTGCGGAATATCACATGGTCGTAGTTGAAACTGAGACCAGTCTCCTCTTCACTCAACAATTCATAGCTGAAAGTCCAGGTGCCAGGCAACAGTTCTGCTACGGCATCGTCGTCGTCGCTTAACTTATCACAACTTGTTAACGTACTAGCCGTCAGCACCATCGACAACAGGAGAAATATGTAACCTATCTTTTTCATCATGCCTGCAAAGGTAGTGCAAATCGAACGAAAAACCAAATTTATTTGAGTTTTTCTGAGATGCTGCCATCTTGACCAAGGGGCAAAGGTACTTTTTATTTTCGATAATGATGACACAACGATTGCTAAAACGTCTTAAATGATGTAAAACTATGTAGTCTACAAAACAAAATGAACAGGAAAACAAGTCGAAGAGGCCTTGTGATAGGTTTAATAGTGATGCTTGCCGTATGGCCAACAGGCTTAATGGCACAGCAGCGCTATCATGTGGCTGCTTGCGACTGGATGATGCTGAAACGCCAGAAGATTGGCGAGTTCAAGTTGGCTCGCGAGATAGGCGCTGACGGTGTGGAAATGGATATGGGACCATTGGGACAGCGCGTGCTGTTTGATAACAAGTTGCGCGACCACAATTTCCAACAACTATTTCGCCATACGGCTGATTCCGTAGGTGTCAAGGTGCCTTCATTGGCTATGTCGGGTTTCTTTGCACAGGATTTCCTGAAACGCGACAATTACCGTGACTTGATTAGCGACTGTCTGAAGTCCATGGAGGTGATGGGCTCGAAGATTGCCTTCCTGCCTTTGGGAGGTAGTGGACACGAATGGAAAGAGAAAGGTGCCGCTCGTACAGAGTTGGTGCGCCGTTTGCACGAAGTGGGCGAGATGGCCCGTCTTGCTAATAAAGTCATCGCCATTCGTACGCAGTTGGATGCCAAGGGCGACAAAAAACTATTAAAGGAAATTAATAGTGAAGGCATAAAGATATACTATAATCTGCAGGATGCCGTCGATAATGGACGCGACGCCGCCAAGGAACTGAAGAAGTTGGGCGCAAAGCGTATAGCACAGATTCATGCTTCGTTGACAGACAGCGTCACCCTCGATGAAGACCCGCGTATAGATATGTATCGCGTGAAGAAAGCTCTCGACGGTATGAAGTGGAGTGGGTGGCTTGTGGTAGAACGCTCACGTAATGTCAAGGACATCAAAAACGTCAAGGGCAACTATAGTCGCAATGTGGCCTACCTGAAGAAGATATTCCAAGAGAACAAATAATATAAACTACAAACTAATAGCTTATGAAACAGAAACATTTTTTTACGTACAGTAAGATTTGTACATTGGCTTTCGTTGGAGCTAGTGTCCTCTTCCTTACTTCGTGCGCCAAGGATGGCTTCGACGATGAATCGTTTGACGGCGGTGTATCGAATGCGCAGGTAGAGACAATATCTGCAGACGACATTAAGATTACATCCAGTGCTGACGGTAAGTCGCAGACCATCTCATGGCCGGTTGTGATGGGTGCAAGTGGCTATCGCGTCAACTTGATTGACGCCAGTAATCCTGACGCCCCCATCATTAACGACTCGATAGTTGATGGTTGCTCAGTAACAGGCAAACGTGAAGAGGATGTCAACTACAAGCTGACTATCTTACCTTTGGGCAATGCAAAGAAGGGTAATAAGGATGCTGCTGAGGTTACTTCTAAGGAATTCTCAACGTTTACCAAGACGTTTAAGACCATTCCCAACGGTTCTGACCTGAATGAATGGTTTGCTGCCAATCCCGTACCAGACGATTCTATTGGTCGCAACTTGAACTACGATTTGGAGGCTGGTGGCAGCTATACCATTAGCGCTGTACTTGATTTTGATGCTCACTGGGTAACATTGCGTAGCAACAGCAAGAGCAATCCTGCTACCATTACCTATACTGATGCTACATCGTGCATCAACTTCGCAGCACCTTTTAATGTCAAATATCTGCACTTCGACTGTGCAGCCATGGCTGCCAATATTGGTGTCTTCGGATTCAGTAAGGATCCCACAGCCGCTCGTGATGAAGCAACAGGTTTCGTCATCTTAGGAGGCAACACCACCATTGTCAACAGCACGTTCGACAATGTAAACGGCTACTTCTTCTGGGATAGTCGCAAAGGACAAAA